>ENA-OSAI01000142-OSAI01000142.1-marine-sediment-metagenome-genome-assembly--contig:-NODE-142-length-43169-cov-89.065524_pt1 | contig 43169 bp, 62 predicted proteins | sample MGYA00237871_ERZ529316 | MGnify/ENA primary metagenome ERZ529316 (study PRJEB26369, sample SAMN03142814) | marine sediment metagenome | biome: marine; feature: borehole; material: sediment...
AGGGCGTACACCGGCTAACAGGTGGACCCGTTATGTCTACGTGGGCACCCAGGCCCTGGCAGAAAGGCCTGAGAGGGCTCAGGACGGGCACAAGTGTTCGGGCATATCATCCTACCGGCCCGCGCGGCTTCCCGCCACGCCGGCCGCGTCAGCCCTGAATGCGGGGGCGTTCGAGGTAGGTCTATCGGTCTCGCCTTGAGGGCGCCTGAGGAGCCGGCCGACCTCGGGGTACTTGTCGACCAGCCGGCCCACCTCCGCCGGCGCGTGTATGAGGCCGAGCTCGACCACGGTGCGGAGGGCGCGCACGTGAGGGGCTAGAAACTCCTCTTTCGTCTTGCAACGGCGAGCCTCGGGGTACACAAGCGCGAGATCCTCCAGCCGGACCCGGCTGAAGAAGGCGACTTGGGCGAAGAGCCTCTCGAGTTGCCCGGCGAGGATGTCTGCGTCCTCGTCTCTGGGCATGGGTGGTGCCCCCTTGCTGCTCCCGTAGGGGGGACAGGTTCGGTGAGGAGCTTCCCCTCCCTCCCCCGCCCGGGCGGGAATCGTTCGACGGATTCTCCGAGGGGGCGACACCATCCCAAAGGACGAGCAACGGCCGCCACGCCGGGCGTGAGGGCCGAAGCGGGGTGGCGGGCTCTATGTCGCCGCTCTCGAGCATGAGTGCGGCCTCTTGGAAACAGAGTTCGAGGGGAGTGATTATGCTCTTGGATAGCCGCCCTACTTCAGTGAGGAAAGGTCCCAGGAGTAGACGTACTCGTATCCGTTGACCACAGCCCTCACATACACCACACCAGTTTTGTCAAGTACGGTGGCATCGAAGATATACTCCTGGAGCGCTCCGTATTGTCCACCCTGCCAAGCCCTCTCGATCGGGTCGAAAGCATAGTCCGCCGTATATGTGGCGTTTCCCTGGGTCACGGTAACGCTCTCGAACGTCGGGAGTGATCGGCCGGAGTAGACGATGACAACGACCCTGATTTCTCCTGAGGTTTCAGCGATAAGGTCGGCGGGAGTGTCGGTGAGCACCTGGTCGTATTTTATCTGGTTATGGGCCAAAGCCACCGCAGTAGCCCAGGGGGTCAGAAGCTTTAAGGTAACCTGGTTGTTGATCTTAGCTATGTACATGGGAAGTATGTCTTCTTGCTCGAGGCTCTTGCCTGACCTCGCCCACATGATAGCATCGGCCACTTCGGCCTCCGTGAGCGTCCAGGAGGAGTAGTTCGGGACCGCAGGTTCTCGCATGTCGACGTCAACTCTGGCCGTGTAGGTCGCGGCGTCCCACCCGACCTCTGCACCCAATGTCTCAGCCACCAGGCGCAGAGGGATGAGCGTACGGCCCTTTACGTTCAAAGCAGGCACGTCGCCCTCAACCTCTTTGCCGTTGACGACGAGCTTCACAACCGGAAAGCCGTCAAAGGTCCCCCACGGCGCAGTTAGGGCCACGGCTACCGCCGAGGGGAGAAGGCAAAGGACTATGACCAGTACCGTCACCATCCAGGTCTGCCTGGACATACCATCACCTCAACCGCTAGGTTCGACCGTCGCCTGTTCCTACCTCCTTCCGAAAGGAGAAAAGCCCCCGACCCACAGGGGCCGGGGGCTTTCTTTCCGCGCCAAACACACTACGGGCCAGCGGGCTCGTCCTGAACCGGCGGCCGCCGGGTCTCGGAGTCGGCCGGAGCGGCCGGTCCCTCAGCGGGACCCGGCGCCGCAGACGCCGGCGGAGCCACTCCCCCTTCATAAGCCGGGGTCGGGAACTGGTCGCGAATCTTGGCGACGTACTTCCCCGCCAGTGCAAGAGCGGCCGCGTAGAAAAGCGCGTGGAGACCGAACAGGATCTTCCCGAAGTCCTCCGGGAGCCCGGCCGGCGCCAGGAAGGTCGGCAGCGACAGGATGAACAGGCCGCCCAGGTCCGGGAGGATGTCGGTGGCCAGGAACTCGGGGAGCTTCCGGATGTCGAAGGTGGCACCGTCGACGCCGGAGAGGATCCGCACGACCTTAATCAGGACCTTCAGGCACGCCAGGAAGAGGACGAAGGCAAGGACCCAGAGGGTCACCATGTTGAGCTCGAAGACCATTCTCTTCACCTCCCGTTTTCTCTCTCCGCAAGCCAGGCCAGGATGCCGGCGGCGATGGCGAGGCCCAGCTTGTACCGGTACGTGGGCTCGTTGAGTCTGGCGGCCTCCGCTACGTTCGAGAGGTAGCCCATCTCAACGAGGGCGGCCGGGGGTTGCGTCTTCCGGAGCATGTAGAAGGCCCGGTTGGTCCGGACCCCGCGGTCGAGAGCGCCAGTGACGGCCACCATGAACTGCTGGAGGAGGTCTGCCAGGCGCTTGGCTGTCCCGCCCGGGAGGGCGTAGGTCTCTATCCCGTGCGCCCGACCCTGGGGGTCGGCCGAACCGGAGGCGTTCGCATGGATGCTGACGATGCAGTCCGCCCGGGCGCGGTTGGTGATGGCAGCACGTTCGGCCAAGGTCAGCGTCCGGTCGGAGTCTAGGGTCATGATCACCTCGACGCCCGCGCCCTCGAGCATGCGGCGCACATGCTGGGCCACCATCAGGTTGATAGTTTTCTCCTGGATGCCGGCGGCGCTCGCGGCTCCGGGATCAGACCCTCCGTGGCCCGGGTCAATGACGACACGTCTGTTGCCCACTGTCTCACCCCTCCCCAAGGGGCTCACTGGCCCCTTCCCCTCTCCGTGTAGCGGACGATCTGCTTGAGCATCTCGCCGTGCTGGGCGAGCAGGATCTGGAGACTCGTCACCGCGCTGGCGAGACGGTCGTTACTTGCCTCGAGCTCCTTGATGGCCGGGATGAGGTTGTCGGCCTTGCAGGCGCCGTTGCCGTTGCGCGTTCGGAGGACGAAGGTCCCCAGCAGTGTAAGGAGCACCCCGACGAGGGCCCAGGGAAGCCCGTACTGCGCCAGACCGCTGGCGTCCGGCATCGGCTACACCTCCGAAATGAGAAAGGCCCCCTCCCGGGGGCCAGGGTTATTCGGCGCCGAATACGTCAGCTCCGCGGGCCCGATATTGGCCGCCGCGGGCTCCAGTTCGGATCGCGGGCTTTCTCCCTCTCCTGAAGCTCGGCGACGGGAACCCAAGTTACTCGACGCTGAATAGCGCACCTATTCAGGGACAAACTCCAGCAACTCCCAGGTATCCGTCCTTGGGTCATAGAAGCCGAGATGTGCATAGTATACGGGCCTCTGCTTGCTCATTGGAACGAACTCCAGACTGCCATCCAGTGTTACAGCTAGTGCATGAATTTCGTCTCGCGCCTGTGGATTTAGTTGCAGTGGATGAGTCTTTACAAGCGCTTGCTCGGCGCGAGGCGAGACGCCCGCCAACGCCCTTGACAGCCCATTGGCCTTTCTAATCCTCAAGGACATGCTGGCCTCATCCAGGTCCATCTCGAACCACGGCTTCGGATTATTTGGGTCGTCAACGGACCTAATAGGTATGCGCTTTATCGGCATATACCAGCACCTCCCCTCACGTTTCCAGCATCGCAATTATCCGGTAGTTGGGCTGGTACGTTGTAGAGCCATCGTGATTCCAGGCGTAGAAGCTCGCGCCTGTAGTGCTGATAGATTCAATTACCGCGAAGGCCTTATAGCCTGAGGTACCATAATCCGTTTCCAGGGAGACAACGCAGACAGGAGGAGATGGGAATGCAGTTGTCCACGTAGTGCTACCTGGCGCACCGCTATAGCTTGAATTCCCGGTTGCGCGCTTCGCTTCTATGTGTGGTGCCTGTAGGTCAGACGCATGCATCCCGTCCAACATATCGGCATTGAGGTTGGGGACCAAGGTCCTGCTCGTCACCTGTAGTGGGCTCGTCCCGTCGGCCACGTCCGAGATGAGGTGCTTGGCGGTGAGGCTCCCCGAGCCGTCGCGCTTGGCTATCGTGTTCGCGGTTGAGGCTGTGGCCACGCCGGAGGCCAGCGACTCGTCGGGAATCGGCGGCCCGTCGCCAGCCGCGCCCGAGTGCGTGTGCCCGTTAGTGGCGTTCAGCGCAGCGTCGAGGTCGGCCTTGGCCTCGTCGTACTGGGTCTCCCAGTGGTTGGCCAGGGTCGCCGTGATCACGTCTCCGGTCACCCAGACGGTCTTCGAATAGGCCACTCTACCTCACCCCCGGGTGCGTGCCGAGGACGACCTCAAGATTCTCTATCCGGCTGATGGCCTTGACCTCCTCGAGGGTCAGCCCCCGGACGTTCCCGTACTTGCAGGCCAGAACCTCGGGGCTCAAAGTCGCGGCAATCTCGTCGATCCTGGCCTGAATCTCGGCGTTGGTCCTACCCTCGGCCCACTCGAGATCGTCGAGCTTGGCCCGCTGCATGGCAATCTCCTGACCGAGGGTCTCTACCAGGTGGCCGCCGACTCGGGCGTGGACCTTCTTCCCGCGCTCGAGGTCATTCACCATCGTTTCGACGGCGCGCCTCCGCATGGCCAGGCGCTCAGCCTTGGTGGGCATGAGACTCTCCTCCTAGACACTAGACGCCCCACGCGGGGACGATGGTGTAGGTGACGCCCAAAGATGGCGTCTTCTCGATAGGTGAGTGGACGGCCCGGAGGTAGAGAGTGCCGCTACCCGGCGTGGCGGTGGCGCCGTTGCCGAAGACCCCGACCTCGCGCAGGGTGTTGCCGTTGGCTACTGTCGAGCCGAGGTAGTAGGTGATTGTGAGCTGACCCGAGCCTTTGGTCAGGTTCGTGAACGGCGCCCGGTGAACCTCGGCCACCAGGGCGGTGTCGTTCACGGTCGGGGGCGTCCCGTCCGTCCCGATGGCCAGGTGCGTCAGCCCGGTCACCGGGTCGCCGGCCATGAAGTCGCGGATGAGGTTCCGGCCGGTCAGGGGGACCAGGTTGTGCACCCGCTCCCGGCCGAGATGCCGAGGCCGCCCCCTCCCGTCCAGCCGCCAGAGGTCGAGGTACAGCGTCCAGGCCGAGACCAGGCCGTCGGGGGCCGGTGCCACGATACTACGCATCTACGCCACCTCGCTGTAGCCGATTGCCGCGTAGCCGACCCGACTCTCCGGAGCCGCGGTCTCTATGGTGACAGTCTCAGAACAGGCGACCGGTTCGGCAAAGCGCATCACCCGGATGAGGACCTCGTTCTCCCGGATGACGAAGCGCTTCCCCTGCGACGCCATGCGTGCGAAGAACTCCGGCCAGCCGCCTACGCCTTGGCCATCCAGACACCGGACACGGAACTCGGGCCCACCGGCGGCGGTGGGGCAGGTCATCGTGACCTGCTCGACCAGGAACTCCCCCGACAGTCCGTAGCAGTCCTGAAGGATGCTGATGAGCTGCCCGGCGCGGACCCCCTTCACCCGCGTCGAGAAGGTCACGACCCTCGGGATGATGCCGTAACGCTCAAGGAGGCCGCGGGCCCGTTCCGTCGCCGCCGTCTCGTCGTCGAGGTCCGGAGCCTCGTCGACGCGCTCGTAGATGCCAGTCTCGCCCTCCGCCGTCGACCGTTCGTCCTGGCCGGCGGGGTCGTCGACCTGCACGATGATTGGGTAGAGCCCGCGGTAGGTCACGACCACTTCGTCGGAGGGCGCGGGCGGGGTCCCGTTCTGATCCTGGTTCACCTCGTTGCTGCCCTTCTGCCAGTACCAGTCCTTGCCCGTGTCCAGGCCGCGAATGCCGACCGTCTGGGGCTGACCAGCCACGGTGATGCTGGGGACCTGCGCCACAGGGTAGGCCAGAACGAACGTCTGCTGCTTGCTGTCGCCGTAGAACCTCTCGGTCTGTTCGAGGGTCACGCCCTGGCCGGCCCGCAGGAACTGACGGTTGCGATACCGCTCCCTCGTCCTCTCCACCGTCATGTCCCAGTAGTTCTCCGAGTCGTTCTCGATGGAGAGCGGCGCCGGGTTGGTCTCCCTCGGGAAGCAGTGAATCTCCTTGTCCGGGTCGGCGTACCAGGACCAGCCCACAGTCTCCATCAGCTCGGAGATCGCCTGGCTCGCTGGCAGGTAGTTGAAGACAGCCTTCGTGATGACGGGGCCGGCCTGGACGTGGTTCGTGGTGAAGCCCTCGCCAGCGCACCAGGTGTCGATGATGTCCCGGACTATCGCGTCGACCGTCTGCCCCTCGTAGACCGCGGCCACAAGCCGGCGGTCGAGGAGCTGGTGCCAGTCCGTGCAGTCTACCGAGTATCGATGAGGAACGCCCGCGGGGGTGGCCTTGAAGCGCCGCACCTGGTCGATGGTCCCACCGAAGACCGCCTGACCGTCGACGAGCACCCGGACCGGCACCCCGGGGACGATGACTTCCCCGATACTCACGTCGAGGTCGTTGACCACGAAGCTGGCAGTGGAACGGGCTCCGAGCCGATCTTCGACCTGGAGACTGCGCAGGTCCACAACGCCTGTCCGGTCCACGCCTCCGATAATCACCTGCACGGTCATCCTAGACACCCGCCTTGAGGGTTATCTCCCTGTGCATGTGCGGGAGCACGGCCCGGGCGATGGTCCTGCCCTCGAGCTGGACGACGATGGTGACAGGCCCCGCCGCGGCCGCGGCCGGCACCTCACGCCCCAGCCTGTGGAGAGGTATGACGGCCTCAGGCACCTCTCCGATGAGCGCCAGCATCGGCCTGGTGACGATGCCTCCCGTCGCCAGGTGCGGGATGTTCCCCGCTGAGGTCCTGGTGCTCGGGGATGAGGGAGCGGCGGGCATGTTCCCGGCCGCCTTGTCCTGGGCGCCGAAAAGCCTCCCGAGCCAGTCCAGAGCATCCTGAACCCAGGCGATGATGCTGCGGATGGGATTCAGGACCGCATCCACCTTCGTTCGGACCCAGCCCGCGAGCCTGTCCCACCAGCCGTGCCACCAGTCGGAGAACGACTGCCAGGCAGCGGTGAGCCATTCGATGCCGCTACGGAAGGGACCCAGTAGCCTCTCGATCCATCCCCCGACCCAGGCGATGAGACGGTCCCACCAGGACTCCCACCACGTCGAAAAGCTGTCCCACGCGCTGACCAGCCAGTCGATGGCCCTCCGGGTCGGCGCGGTGATGAAGTCCCAGACCAGCAACGCCGTGGTCTTCACGTACTCCCAGAGGCCGGTGAGCCACTCGACGAACCTCGTCCAAGTCTCCCTGAACCAAGTGGTGATCTTGTCCCAGTTCTTGTAGATCAGGTAGGCCAGGCCGGCGATGGCCGCGCCGGCAGCGATCCACGGCAGTAGCGGCGCCACGGCAGCCCAAGCGGCCTTGGCCAGGGCTATCAGGGCCGGGACAAGGGCTCCTGCGATGGCACCCGCCACGACCACAATCTTAGCCTCGAGTTCAGGGGGGACCACCTGCTCCAGGGCCCCCCTAAGGCCAACCTCCTGGACGAGTTCCCGAAAACCTTCTACCTCCTGACGGATGCGCCCCAGGAACGCTATCGCGCGCTCCGCTACACCCTTCAGGTCGAACGTGTCCACGATGAGATTTCCGATCGGAGCCAGGGTGAGGGTGATGTTGTCCTTGATGGTCGACCATAGGCCAAGGAGCGTCTTGCTCTGGTTCTCCATCAGCCCCGCGAACCTGCCGCCCTCGCTGGTGAGCGAGATGAAGGCCCGTTCGAGGTGCGGGAAGCCTACCATGCCCTGCTCAACTAGGCTCCGCACTTCGGACTCGGCCACCCCGAACTGCTTGGCGAGTTCCTGGATGATAGGGATGCCGCGGCCCGTGAGCTGGTTGATGTCCTCCATGAAGAGCCGGCCCTGGACCCTGGCCTTCCCGTAAATCTCGGCGATCTCGCCGACCGGGGCTCCGATGCCGGCGGAGATGTCGCCGATGCGGCGCAGGCTCGGGATGAGGTTCTCGGTCTCGACACCGAAGGCGCTCAAGGTCTTCGCCGCCTTGGCCAGGTCGGGGAACTGGAAGGGCGTGCTGGCAGCGAACTCGTTGAGGTCCACGAGGAGCTGCTTTGCCTTCTCGCCGCTCCCGAGCATGGTGGTGAAGGCGACCTCCACCTGCTCGAGCTCGCCGGAAAGGCCGAGAGACTTGATGGCTAGGCCGCCCGCGGCTGCGGCCAGGCCCGCGAAGGCCCCGGCGAGCATCTTTGACCCCTTCTCGGCCGCGCGCATGGAATCACCGATGCGCCGGGAGGCACGCGAGATAGCACTCTCCGCCTCGTTGATTTTGGTCTTGGCCTGTTGGAGCGCCGCGTTGAAGCGATCCAAACGCAGTTCGAGGTAGCTGTAGATGGAGCCGAGGTTGACCGCCACCGGATGCCCCTCCTCTCCGTGGGCCTAGAGGATGTCCCCGTCTTCCGAGGCGTCTGACTGGCGCCGGCTGAGCACGTAGGCGGCGGCCTCGTCGAGCCAGAAAGCCTGGAGGGTCGTTAGACCGGGGACATAATCGCTAGGAGCTCTCCGCCACGTTGCTGCTACCATTGCCAGCCTCAGGAGCGTCTCCTCGCTCGCGAAAGGGCTCGAGGGCGGCTACCTCCATCCCGGCGACATGGCTGAAGATGGCCATGTGCTGCTCGAAGGTCATGGGTGCGATTGCGGCGATCTCGTCGTAGGTGGGCTCGGCCAGCGCCTGCCGGGAGACGACCCGGGCAAGCTCGAGAATGTGGGGAAGCTCGTCAGGCCCGACCTTGGCCTTCCCGGTCTCGAGCGTCTGGGCGACAAGGGGGTTCCCAACGCCTGCCTCGAGAAGGGCCCCGCTTAGGTCCACGGGCCGAACCTTGACCCGGATGCTGGTGCCCGGCCGGAAGCCGGGTATCTCGATGAGGGTCGGCTCGGCCTGGGCGCGGATCTCATCCAGAGTACTCACAGTCGCCTCTTGTCGTTTGGTGCTTGACACATGCACCGACCTCCTGGTCAAATCTGCCTGAAGGGGGTGGCAACAGTGCCTGCGTGGGGCACTGCCGTGCTGGCCTCAGCCATAGCCGCTGTCGTGAGCTTCGTGTTGAGCTTAGTCCTGTCTTGGGCCAGAGAGCGAGCCGAGAGGCAGCGCAAGAGGAACTTACTCAAGCGCAAAACCGGCCGGATAGTGCGTCGGGACTTCGGACTCATTGACGATTACTACCTCGGGCGTGTCGAAGAGGAAGACTTGGTGCGAGACTTGTGTAGTAGAGAACTGGACGAGCTCATCATCACTTCGGAGGAGCTCTGGCCGGAGCTCTCGGAGGCACTCGCAGCTTACCGCGACACCCTGCTGGCGTTCAGGCGGGTTCACCCCATCATCTTTGCGAAGGACACAGATCCGAAATGTGCAGCCGACCCTGTGGTCGAAGCGGCCCATGAGGTCCTGGACATCGCCGGCCTTCAGCGTGTGAACCTAGAGCCGTGGGAGGCCCCAGGGGCGTCTCCGACTAGCTGAGCTCAGCCGGCAGGCTGTCGACGAACTCCTTCTTGTAGAGCCCGGCCGAGGTGGACGGGTTCTCGAGGCAAGTGATCTTGATTTCGGGGACCACCCATTGCCTGTCCTCGAGGGTCTCGCCCCCGAACACGGCCCGGCAGTAGTAGAACGTGTACCTGACATAGCCCTCGACCCCGCCGCGGCTGTCGTGGCTGGTGGCGTAGACTTCGAGCTGGAAATGAGGCGGGGTCTGCTGGGCCTCGATGGTCGGAGCCTCCCAGCCGACCACGCGGGTGTCGGAGCCTTCGGTCACCTCGATGAGCGTCCCACCGCCCAACACCTCGATGGCGTGAGCGTCGAACCGGGCATCGTTCAGGGTGAGGTTGACCCCCACAACGGTGTCGGGATCCTTGACGTGAGCCAGGAGCTTGTCGCCGCCGCGCAGGTCGGCCGACTCGCCGGCGACGACCTCTGTCTCGACCGAGATCTTCTGCGTGGTCTTAATGCCGTACGGAGTAGCGCCGCCGTCCGGCGTGCCGTCGGCGTTGATGCGGGTGACCACGGCACCCTTGACGCCGCGGATGTACCCGCGCTTGTTCTGCGGGAGCTGAGCCATGAGCTAGTCCTCCTTCCGGTCTCGCCGGCTATCCCGGACCCTGCGGCCCGCCGGCGGACTCTCGATGTAGCCGTTCCTCTGACACAGACGCCCGAGAACCGGCGGCATCGGAGGAGCCTCCTCCCCTGCGATGAGCCGGTAGTCTTGACCCTCGTGCCGGATGATCCGGGTCACTAGGACCTTCACCGGACTACACCTCCAGGGCGGCCACGGTGACGGAGGTGACGTCAGAATAGGTGACCTGGACCCGCCCGGCCGAGTTGGCGAAGCGGGCCGGGTCGAAGGAGCCGATGAGCCGCTCCTCGCCGGCTGGGACATCGACAGTCAGGTCATGGGTGAAGCCTTGGTCGCAGGCCTTCTGACTCTTCACGGTCACGGTGATCTGCGACGCGCCACCGTTCTTGACGTGGATGAAGCGGTTGCCGCCAGCCTCGAACTCGTCCCCCGCAGCCTCAGCCGCGACATAGCTCGGGTTCAGGCCGGCATGAGAAACCTTCTGCAAGGTCAGCACTGCCATGTCTAGACACCCCCAGGTTCGGCCAGACAGGCCGCGGTGAACGTGAGCAGCCGCCCGATGAGCCGGCGCTCCGGGTCGATGAAGTCGCCGCCGCCGGCCGTCCAGAAAAGCTCGTAGCTCGAACCGTCCGCGTCATCGGTGACCGTGACGCCGTTGAGGCTCTCGAGGACCTCCACCTCGAGGAGGTCCAGGTCCTTGAACGAGCCGGGGTCGTGGTAGATGCGGACCTCTACGGGCTGCGTGCCGGCGTAGCCGATGCTGGGGCTCCCGACTTGTGTCGCCAGCTTGACCGTGGCGTAGGGCCGGGCCACCTCCGGCCCGGCCAGGAAGGCCTCGTAGACCCGGCCGCCGAGGCCGGGCAGGGCCGTCTGCAGGTGCATGATGACTGCTCGCCTGAGCACGACCTAGTCCCCCCAGACCTTCCGGTACGAGTCGAGGATCTCGGCCGCCGCGGCGTTCAGCGTGGGAGCCAGGATGGCGTGTTTGCCGTCGTTACAGAGCTCCAGGAAGATGCCGTACTCCATGCTGTGGGCCAGGACAATCCGGACCACATTCCGGCTGACAACGGCCTCGCCACGCAGGCCCAAAAGGGCCTTGTGGCTCCGGTTGATCCAGTAGCGCCCCTGAGACTGTTCCCGCTTCATCTGTCCCTCGAGGGTTCCGGCCCAGTTCTGAGCCAGCGCGATGGTCGCCGCCTTCTTGCGGTCCGCCCACCCGCGGAGGTTCTGGATAACCTTGTCTGCCCCCGGCATCTAGACCACTTCCTCGACGTCGGCCTGGACAGCGTAGATCTCACCGCCCCAGCACCGCTTCGTCACCCACACGACCCGATAGGCAATCCCCTCGACGGTGAACGTGTCCTCGACGCCAGAGCCGGCCCGGAGGTCGGCGTCGTGTGGAGCCAAGAGCACCATCCGCCGGCGCCAAGCCAGCCCGGCCTCGTCTTGGTCCGGCCCGTAGCGCAGCGGGCGTCCGGGCACCAGCCGCCCCGTGAAGGGCGGAAGGTCGGTCTCTGTCTTGGAGCGGCCTCCCTCGCCATCCTCCGACCAGGCCACACGGTGGACCACAATCTCCACCGGGTTCTCAGCGATGGCCCGCGCGTGGGCGTCCTTCAGGGCCTCGAGCGTGGTCACGACTCGTCACCCGTCTCGTAGACCTCCGGCGGGTCAAACTCGAAGAGGCGCGAGCCTCGGCCGGACACCTGGGAGGAGTAGTAGGAGGCCATCTCAAGACAGTGCTTCCGGTAGGTCTCGAGGCTGACGAACTCGTGAGACTCGTCGCCGGCCCGGCTCTTCTCAAGCCCCCCGCGCTCCGACATCGCCCAGGCGGCCTTCTGGCGCCACCCCGCGGCGGCGGCCTCCTCGATGGAGGAGGCCTCGGTGAGGAGTTCGTCGATCTCGGCGTCCGTGAAGCGGGTGTCCGCGTCCGTACCGCCGGCGGGGATCCTCTCGTCGAGGAGGCGCCGGAGTTTCGTGCGGAGTTCGGCCGTGGGCTCCACGGCTCACACCTCCCGGGTATTCGGCGCCGAATGAAGGAGAGGGGCAGCCCCCTCGGGGGCTACCCCTCTCCCCTATCCGCTATCGGCTGTGGGCTGGGACCTACGTCGGCAGCGTCAGTTCCTCGACGGCGTTCGCCGGCGACGCGATGACGCCCCTGCGGGCCCGGGCGACGACGGCGTTCTCGATGAGGCGCTTCAGGTCCGCCCCCGAGGCATCGACCTTGAGGTCATGCTTCACGAGCTCCCTGAAGTACTTCTGAGGCTCGATGAGGTAGGCCTTGTTCGGGTCGCAGCCGGCATAGGAGTAGCTCTTCTCACCGACATTGATGCTCCAGCCGTCGTAGAAGATGAGGGTGTCGATCTGGCTGATAGCCGGGTACTCGGTCCCGCCTATCCGCATCCTCTGAAGGCACTCCTCGATCTCCCACCGGCGGGAGCTGTGCGCCAGCAGGACGCTCGGCCGACGCGGGGCCCCGGTGTCGGTGTTGCGGTCCTGCGCAGCGTGCTTCAGCCCGGCCTTGATGGTGTTTCGGAGCTTCTCCAGGAGCGTGTTTCCGCTTGTGTCGGCGGCGGTCTTGTTCTTGGCCGGGTAGCTATAGCTCAAGATGGGGTTCAGATGGATATGGTTCAGGAGAGCGTTGTATGCTTCGCCCAGGCTGCGGTTGATCTCCGCGACCTCCCAGGTCTTGTCGTAGAGGACCATATCCTCGGTCCACTGGAAGCCGGCCGCGTAGGTGATGATGGGCACGGTGTCCTTCGTGCCGATCCGCCGGGTTCCGAACTTGACCTCTTCGAGCTCCATGTGCTCCAGGAACACGACCTGAGCCTGGATGAACGGCCACACGTCGACGTTCTGGGTGAAGTTCGGGTCCTCAATCCTGCGGTAGATGGGCCCGTAGAGAAGCGGCACGGCCTCACGGCCGAGCTCGAGGTCGACGACGGACTTCTGGACGATGCTCTCGAGACCGGCCGGGGTCGTGAGGAGCTCGCCCATGGGCCTCGTGAGCTCGAACGTCTCCATCTCGCCGTTGACGATGCGCTTGGTGACCTGACGCTCCTGGCCGTCCAGGACGTAGGTCACCGGGGTTTCGACGTTGAGGCGCCTGCGCTCCTCGCGTAGGGTCTCGATGCTGATGATCTTCACGTCATGTCACCTCCCGGGTGAAGGCTAGCTCGAGGCGATGAGGTTCGCGGCCCGGAGCTTCGCAAGCAGGCTGTTGAAGTCCGCGACCAGGGCGGCCACGTCGGCGGCCGTGCTGTCGGCCTGGGCCGCGGCCTGGCGCAGAGAGGCCTGCTGCGGCGCGAACCAGAGCCAGACCACGTTGTTGGCGTCCTTGGCCTGGGTCACGATGCCGCAGAAGAACCCGTCCGTCGCGACCGTGGTGAACCGCTTGTTGATGTCGTCCCAGTAGACCTTCGAGCCCTTGGCGAAGGTGTCGTTGGTGTCGACCTGGCTCGTCTCGTATTCTCCGGGCTCCGCGTTAAGGACAACCTCGGCCGTCTCGCCCGCGCCGGTCTCGACCGACTGCACGGCCATGCCGAGAATCCCGTCGAGCAGGTAGAACTTGCCCTGCTCGATCGTGGTGCTCTCGGGGACGGTTACCTTGAAAGTGCGTCCTTCACTGATCCTGCGTCCCATATGGAGTCACACCTCCTAGTAAATCCGGGTCCGCCGCGGCCGGAGGAACCCGGCCGGCTCCGTATCCCGCTTCGGGCCGACGGGCACAATGGGCACGTCCTTGAAGGCAGCGGCCAGAGCGGCCTTGACGTCCTCCTGCTGGAGAAGCTCGCCGACGGCCTTCCGGACGGCGGCCTCGTCCGCCCCGTCCGGGACTTGAAGCATCCGCGTAACCAGCGGCCGGGCGGGCTCGTGGACGACCATCTCACCGACGACCTTGTCGATGAGCTGGGCCTGCTCGGCCCGGGCGGCCTCGAGCTGTGCCTGGCGCGCTGCCTTCGCGGCCTCGACCAGGTCCTTTACCGGCTTGTCCGGACCCAGACCAAAGAGATCGGCCAGGTCCTTGATGGCCGACCTCATCTCGCCAATCACCTTGTGCTGCTTGGGGTCGAGCTCGGCGATGAGCTCGTCGAGCTTCCAACCCATCTCGCCGGCAATCTGGGCCGGCTTCGCGCCAAGCTCCTTCAGCTTGGCGATGACCTCCTGAAGCGTCATGGGTTTCGCACCTCCGTGGTTTCCGCCATCGGCCGCGGGCGTAGGCTCGATGGCGTCCATCTCTCCGACTGCGACTATCCTTGTGGGCATCCCCGCCCGGTCCAGGGGCGTCCAGTCAATCGACAGAAGGCGGTAGTCCACGACCTGCGTCTCTCCGCCGGCCGTCCGGAGCGTGGGCATCCCGAAGATGCTCACCTGCCGAACGCGCCCGGCGCGGATCCAACGCTTGAGGTCCTTAGCCGCCTGGTCAATGACGCCGCGGATGTAGGCCTTCCCGTCCCGGAAGAGCGCCCCCACCCAGTGGGTCACGGGCGTAGGGAATTGATAGTCCACATCCTCGGGCTTCTGGTGCCCGAGGAACCCTGACGCGGTTTCACTCGCAACCTGCCTCACGATGGACTCGATGGCCGAGGGCAGGTAGTTCCACCCCCGGCGCGACTTGCCGGACGGTATCTCGACAACGACCTCGAGGGGGTCCTCATCGCCTGCTTTCAGTGCCGCCAGGTCCACCCCCGGGGCCAGCGGCACGTCCTCCACCGCTATCTCACTCGTGATGTTCGCGCTGAGTCTGACGAGCTCGCCGCTCAGGACGTCCGGGAGCGGCAGCTCGAGCTCCTCATAGTGACGGCGCAGGTGCGCCCGGGCTTCGGCTCGCTGGCGGGGCGTGAGGTCCGGCTCGGACCTCGCGCCGGCCAAGGCGGCCGCCGCGGCGATGACCCCGCCTCTGTTCAGCACCACGGAGCCGTCGTCTCTCACCTCGTGATGCGGGCCCCAGCAGTCCGCAAGGGTGAGCTCCGGACCGATATCGGCTTTCACTACCGCATAAACCTCGCGGATAGCCTCGCGGACGCCCTCGGCGCCCTGCTCGAGGCCCTGCTTGAGCAGCCGCCAAATCCGGCTCTTGTCGACATCGCCCCAGGACCGTTCGGATACAGCCGCTTTCTTGATGGTGAAGCGCTTCATCTGGGTCACCCCCAGAAACCTAGGAGCCCGCCAGAGAGAGGCGGGCTCCCTGCTGCGTCAGGACCTTCGGCCCCGGGGCCGGTGCCGGTCTCACCGGCACCACAGCCTGTCGGGGTCGGAACTTGCCGTCCGGGCCCCGGGGTTGCGGGGCCTGGTGGACCACCTTCACGACAGAACCGCTCACCCCGCCTCACCTCCCATGGCCATGCGGTGGACGAGCTCGGTGGCCACGGCCAGGGCCCCGAGTTGCTCGATGTAGCTCATGTCGCCGGCCCGGGCCACCTCGAAGTCCTCGTCAGTGCCGGCCGCGACCACCAGGAGGCCCCGAAGGCGGCCGCTCTGGAACATCGCCTGAAGCTCGTCGATGAGGGCGCCCACGTCGCCGAAGTGGACCACGCGGCCGGGCGGGGCGGGACCGGGTTTCTCCTCGGGTTCAGGCGGTTCCATGCCCTTGGGAAGGTCGTCGTTAGGGTTCATAAGTAGCCTCCTAACGAAAACGCCCCCGGGTGAGGGGGCACTGGCTCTACCGACTTGGCCTGGTCTTCTAAGTCGTTAGGGTACGTAGCCGCCTTGTCTTCTTGTATGCGTGGGCGACCGCCTCGATTATCTTGTCTATCCTCTGCTCTCGTCGTTCGAGAGCTTGAACCTGGCGCGCCTCTTCAGGGGAGAGTCTGCCTTGCTTACGTGCGCGCCGCAGACCATTGAGTTTGACCGAAGCCTCAATGGCCGAGATGACGAAGGTGTCCTGAAGCTGCTCGGCCGTCATGATCTTCCATTCGCCCTGAGCAACCTCTTCGATGTCATCAAAGATGTCTTGGACTGCTTGTATGTAATGCTTCATCGCTGAGGCCTACCTCTGTTTGCGCAGCTTCCCAATCCTATGTCCCTGCATCATATCTTCGATGCCCATCGCTCTAAAGCCTGTTAGGATTTTTCCTCTCGTTGCGCAGTAGATACTACAGCTGAACTCGCCGTGGGCTCCTGGCGGGGCTGGGACCAAAACGCCAAGATGGCATGTCGGCTCCTCGGTTTCAGCCACGAACTCCGGTAATGCTACCCAGGTGTAGACTTGTGCCGCGGGGTCGAGGAAGTTGTGCCTTACGAGTCTGTGATACTCATCATAGCTTACCCCGCCGAAGTCGTTCCTGTGCCTGAGCCAGTGGGCGACATCTGACGGTACCCAGCGCTCCCTGCCCAACCGCTCCCCAAGTCTTACTTGATGGCCAGGCCAACAGCGGTTCAGGACCCCAAGGACCTCATCGTCCACGTTGACCGCACCCCGCTTGGTCAGTCTGGTTAGCTGGGTGGAGAACGGTTGCGTGGCCACGTGGCGTAAGATCGTTTGCAGTTGGGCCGGAGTGAAGCGTTGACCGGTAGTCGCCGCCCACCGGATGAGACCATCCGGGTCGCTCGGCCAGCCGCCCCGTCCCGAACCGGAACCGCCGCCACCGCCTCGACCGGAGAACCTCGCCGGCCGCGTTAGGATGGCCCTGGCGGCTCCAGTATACCACTCTTCGATGTCCGGCTGGCTCTGCGGGTCGTCGAGCCAGGCCCTAAGACGGTCGGCGAACTGCTCGGGGTCCTCGTGCGCCGGTATCACCACGCAGAAACACTGTGGGTGAGGTTTCGCCGGCTCCTCTCCTTTCGGCCAGAACCCGTTCCCGTTGTGGGCTGCGTAGTCGTCGCAGACATCCTTGACCGGGTGCGACGAAGAGAGCCGCCAGTAGATGCCGCGGTAGCTCGGGGCCGCACCGTTCGCCGCAATCGAGGCCTCGTGGAAGGCGTTCCCCATCTCGGTCCTGACCAGGCGCATAGCCTCGTAGCTCAGGTCCTTGGGGACTTTGAGCCGGCGCCTGGTCTCGAGCTTGTGGGCCGTCCCCACCCCCGGCTGGAGGTAGCGCTCTACCTCTCTGGCGAGCTTCCGCGGGTCGACACCGCGGGCAACACCGTCCTCGACAACCCGGGCGACCGCCCGCCGCCACTTCTCGCCGGCCCGCCAGACGCGGTCGGACAGCCGCAGGCCGTCCTTGCCCGTCCGGGCGAGCACCATCATCGCCGCGCGCTCGTTGATGGGCGCGAAGAGCCGGCCGACCTCCACGGGGTCCCAGGCTTCGCGCACCAGCCGGGCCGTGATGTTCTGCGGGGCCATGGTGCCGGCCTCCGTGGAGAGGTAGACGCCGCGCCGGATGGCCTCGAGGGTCTCCTCCGACAGCTCGCGGGCCCGGCGCTCAAGGTTCCTCGCCAGGGCCTCGAGGTGAGAGCGCCTCAGAGTGCCGACCGCCGTACGTTCGATGTCCTCTCGGACCCGGGCTGCCGCGCGTCGGTATACCCGGCGGAGCTCCTGGACGGTGGCCGCCTGTCCCTGCTCGAACCGCCGGCGGGCGGCGAGGATGTAGTCGGCGTAGTCCTGGTGGCCAGCCAGGCGCTCGACGTCGTCACGCCTGAGCGCGGCCACGGCTAGTCAACCGCCTGGGTGATGGTGGCGTCCTCGTCGCCCCCGGGCTCCGTCCACCCCTCGCCGTCCTCGAGCCGCTTCCGCCAGAGCATAGTCTTCGCGACCCGCCGACGCTCGTCGTCGTCGGCGTCGGGGTCGACCCAGGGGAGCATCGACGGGACGAACTCCCGGAGGAACTCGGCCGCGGCGTCCACGCTCACGATGCCTGTCTCAATGCCGGCGACCAGGCCTTCGATGAGGGTCTTGATGGTGTTGGCGACTTCCTGGTCGTTCCGGGGGCTGAGCTCGTCCCAGCCGATGGTGACGCGGTAGGTGTCGAGCACGACGTTGTTGACGCGAGCCCACATGGCGAGGTACATCGACGCGAGCTCACCGTAAGGCTCCTCGAATAGGCCCCTCTTTCTGCGGATTTTCCGGGCCAGGGGGACCATCTGCTCGGAGACGGACGCCTTCGAGGAGCTGACGGCCGTGCCGAAGGCGAACTCGGGCGTCTGGCTCACGTCGACGATGCAGAAGAACAGGAACTTGAGCAGGGTCGTGATGCCCTGGAGGCCGGCGTCGGCGCTGATGAACTCGGCCTCGTCGCCCTGCTGCATCAGGAAGAGCTCCTTGTTGGCGAACCGGAGCTTCCCCGACTTGATCTCGGACTCGGTGAAGTTGTCCTCGAGGAACTTCTGCACGTTCTGCAGGCTGAACCTGACCTTCGGCCGGGAGAACATCTGGGAGCCCTGGGCCGCATTGAGCATCACGTCGTGGTAGGCCTTCATGAACGGCTCGACCGGCTCGAGGTCGCTGAAGCCGTAGAGGTGCGTCTCCTCGGCCTCGTTCCGAAAATGGACGACGGGGATGAAGCCCCAGGGGTTGCCCTCGGTCCGGTTCTTCGCCCGCACGTCCGCCGGGGCCCGGCTGTCGGCCTCGATGGTCCGGGTCTGCGGGGTCAGGGTCTCGACGATGTTGTAGTCGCTCTCGTGCCCCCGGTCGTCAAGCGCCTTGCAGGGGTAGGTGACAATCAGCTTCTGCCACTCGCCAGTGAGCGGGTCCGGGATGGGCTTGCACCACTCGGGCGGCAGGAGCCGGAGCGTGAACTCCTCGCGCCGCTTGGGGTCGAACCTGGCCGGCTGCCGGCCGAGCCTCACGTAGACGTCCCCGTCCCGGAGGCAGTTCCGGTTGACGCGGAAGAGCTGGCCGGTCCAGCGCTGCATGTCGGCCTCGAGGGCCTGGTCGGCCTCGGGGTCCTCGTGGGTGAAATGCGGTGCCCCCATGAAGCCGGCCGTGGTGTCGACGACCGGCCGGGCGAACCCCGCGCCCAGCTTGTAGCGGTCCACCGTGTTGCGGTAGAGCCCGCGGGCCAGGTCGTAGTCGACCTTGCTGCTGTTGAGGCTGTAGGGCGTGACGAACTGGAACCCCCAGCCCGGGGACCAGGTCGAGCGCAGCACAGAGATCTCGCCGATGGCCCGGATTATTCGGCGCAGAATACCGCCGGGGCCGGGCGCGGGCCTGAGTCCGGTCTTAGGCATAGAACCTGGCCTCCTGGAAGAGCTTGCGTGTCTTCTCGTCTAGTGGGGCGACCTCGCCCTCGAACAGCTCGGTGAGGGCCCAGACCAGGGCATCCAGCCGGTCAGGCGACCAGTCAACCCCTTCGGGGACCCAGTTGCAGAGCTGGTCCTCCAGTTCGGGGAAGTGGCCCACGTGGTGGACCTTCCCCTGCTCGTAGAGGGCCGAGATGGGCTCGGCCCGGATCCGCTTGCCCCGGCTCGCGTGGACGGCCTTGTAGGGGATGCCGGGCCGGATAGTGCGGATGACGTGCTCAACCATCTCGCCGCCGTTGTTGGCCTCGCCCACAATCCGGTCACCGCGGAACTCGTCGAAGGCGATGAGCGTCCGCTCGCCCCAGCCCGCGGGCCTCATCCGGCAGGAGCGGTCGGCTAGGACGTAGCCATGGCCATCCACGCCTCTGCCGGCCACGATGATGCCGGTCTCGGCCGAACCTTCAGTGCTCGTGGCGGCCGGGTCGACCGCGACGACAACGCGCACGAGCTCGGGCGCCTCCTTGACCCGAAGCTCGTCGATCCGCGTCCGCTGCCACAGGGCGCCCGGGGTGTCGTCCAGGAGCTCGCCTTCAATCTCCTGTCGACCCAGGCGCGTCCCCTCATACCGCGAGACAATTTCGGCAAGGAATGCCGGCGCAAGGTTCGGCGCGTTCTCGTAGGTCGAGCCGCGCGTCAGGACCACGTCCCGGCCCACCCGAGAGACGAGGTCCCGGATAATCCGGACTGGTTTCGGCGTGGTCGTCACGATACACCGCGGACGGGGGCCGGCCCTAAGACCGAGCATGAGGTTGTCCCATGCCTCCGGCCGGCGCCAAGCCGCCACCTCGTCCGCCCACGCGAGATCGTGCTGCGGGCCCCGGAGCCGGTCCGGCTCGTCGGCGGAGTAGATGGTGGCCGTCGCCCCGTTCGGCCAGGTGAGTCGCCGCTTCGAAGGCTCGTAATGCGGCTCGAACCAGGGCGGGCTGACACGGAGGATGGAACTGTCGCCGGCCTCGACCATCACGTCTCGCGCGTCTGCCGCCGTCGGGGCGACGATGGCGACGTGGCGGGCACGGCCGGCCTCCACCTCCGCCCGCACGAACTCCGCGCCGGTGCGGGTCTTGCCGAAGCCACGGCCGGCCATGAGAAGCCAGATGGTCCACTCCCCGGGTGGGGGAAGCTGCGCCGGCCGGGCCCAAAACCGCCAGTCGTAAAGGAGCGCCAGCGCCTCGTCGTCAGTGAGGCTGCTGATGAGGTCCGCCCTCACGTCGGGCGGCAGAGAGGCGAGCGACGCGCTCAGCGATGAGTCGGCGTGCGTCTTCACCGGAGAGCACCTCGCTACGCTGCGTGGGTTTGCCGGTTAGAAGCTGCGCGTCCTGGAACCCGTAGTGCATTGCTCCCACGAGCGACCTCAGGTAGGCCGCTAGGTCCCGGTCGCCCCGGGTGGGATCCACCTTGTCGAGCATCTCCTCGATCCGTGCCAGGGCCCGCTCGCCGGCGCCGTAGAGGCGGTCAGCCACGGCCTTCAGGCGTTCGGCGATGTACTCCCCGGCCTCGGCGCGGGCCCGGTCGATGGCCTCCGCGGCCAGGGCCTCCTGGGCTCTTCTCAGTTTTGGGGTGCGGCGTTGCGTTGCGGCCTTCCGGGTGTTGCGGGCCTTGTGGCCGTTGCGCCGCTTCGCGCGGTGCACCCAGGAGCGAATCGTACCCGCGGGGATGCCCGTGGCCCTCGAGGCCTCGGCGGCTCCGAGCTCCTGGGCGATGGCGAGAGCCTTCTCCCTGTCAGCCTCTGACCACCGGGCCACGGTCCTCACCCCCGTACTCAGCACCAAATACGAAGGGCACCCCGCTCCATGGGGGTGCCCCTGTCCTCACGGTACAGTACGCCTTGCCCTGGATGATACCCCCGGTCTGCCAGCTCTGCAAGCCCTCAGGCGCCCGGAATCCTGCCAATTTCACGCCAAAATCCTGCCAACTTTTCGGGCCCGAGAGACGCCAAAGTCCCAGCTACACAGGCCCTTATCTGGCTGATGTACCTGTCCACAGTTCGTACACCGTAGTTGAGCTCGTGGGCGATGTCATAATGGGTCCGCTTCTGGACCCACTTCATGCGGTAGACCCGGCGGAGGTGAGGCCTCATCCGCCTCAGCCGGCGGCGGACGGCGGTGAGCACCGTGAGGAGGTCTTCGCGTCTGACCACGAAGCGCTCGACGACGTTGCCGGCCGCGCTAGGCTGCAGCGGAAGTACGATGAGGCTGCCCGGACGCTTCGGCTCCATGGTCTCGACAAGGAACAGCCAGTCCTCCAGGTGCTCGAGGAACAGGTCCGCGAGCTGCATCCAGGGGTCTTTCAAGACCACCTCGGCAGCCTCCCTCCCCGGGGGCCGGCCGGCTGCATGAGGGCGTCCGCCTGGCCCGCCGCCAGCTTCACCGGCACCTCCCGGTAGGCGGCTCTGGCCTCCTCCTCGCGCCGTCGGAGCCAAGCCAGCAGCTCCTCCAGCCGCCGGCCCAGTAGCAGCCGGAGTTCGTAGTCCTGCTTGCCCTCCAGGTGCTCGATGACCAGCACTCCGGTTTCCTCCCCATAGCAAAGGCCGGCCAAGGGTCTCGCCCTTGCCGGCCTCCGGTACGTCCGGTCAGCCTCCGCCACGAACGCTCGTTCGCCCTACCTCAGCCTTTCTCCCGCCGCCTTCCTGTCGAACCTCACCTTGCCTCGAACCTCTTCCGCAGCGACCGGCAGGCCGTCCTGGACTTCAAGGCGCTCCAGCCGACCGAACCGCAACGCCCGCAGGTAGCGAATCAATGCCGCCTCCTGCGGGTGCAGCTGCATAGCGACGACCTTGCGGGGCTCGCGAGGCTCCCTCACTCCAGGATGGCCCCCTCTTCTTCGGCCTCCGCAGCCGGGCCCAAGCTGACACTCAGAATCTGCTTCTCGCCCGGTCCGTCCGGCGTGAGCTCTATCACGGGCTCAGGGTAGACCTGAGTCACCTCGGCCCTCATGACGCTTCAGCTACCCTTCTCAGAATGGGACGCCCCTCCTCGTCCCACCCATCGACGGCCGGAACGGGAAAGACGACCTCACAGAGCTGGTCGAGCTGGACACGCAGCCTGCGCCACAGCTCCCAGCGGAGCTCACCGAGGAGAGCGGTCGGGATTGAGGCCCCCACAAGCTCACACTCGTACTCATCCATCCGCACCCACCGCTCCAGGCCCTCCAGCGCCATGTGCCCGGTGAGCAGAACCACCGACCGCGCCTTGTTGGCGATGACGACCGCTCCCTCAGGCAGCCCGCCGGCGTCGGCTATGCTGTACTCCACCGACCGCCGGCTGACGTAGGGGGAGCACCTGCGGTCCAGCACGCACACCAGAGCGTCCCGCTGCAGGCGCAGGTATGTCGACTCCCGAAGAGACCGGAGATGGTTCTCGAGGGTCCTGAACTCATGCTCCTTCATCGACAGCCCTCCCTGTAGCCCTGCCTATCCAGCCACCAGAAGACGACCCGGCCTACCGCGATGACCAGTATCCCGGCCAGACCGATTCCGGCCACGATGCCGAACGCTATGGAGAAGGCCTCCACCTAACTCGCCTCCTCGGCCTCGGCCCGCTGCTCGATCTCGACCTCGACCCGCTCCAGGCTCGACGGACACTCGAACAGCTCCGCCTCGATCTTGACCACCTGGCTGTCGTCCCGAAAGGCGATGCCGGTGACCGAATCAAGCACCGCCTTGGTGTAGTTGTCCAGGTCTCCCCGGGCTCGGCCCTTCGCTGCCACGAAGAACCTCAGCCGCACGATCACCGGTCCTTCGAAGGGCCGCTCGAACTTGGGCCGAGCGACCCAGCCAACGTGCTGCTCGTACGCCTTGGTCTCCTCGGGGGTGTAGTAGACCCGGCGGCCGCGATAGCCGAGACGGGGCCTCTTTTTCGGGACCGGCCTTCCCGGCACGATGAACAACACGGGTTTCACTCTCCCACCCCCAGCCACTCCGCGGGGTCGAGAAACTCCCCGTCCATCCTGACGCCGCGCCGGGTGACCTCGAGCTCCGTCACCCCGACGCGGACCTCGAAGTGGAGGTGCGGTCCGGTGGAGTGGCCGTTGTGGCCGACCGTAGCGATGACCTGGCCGGCCTTCACCCGGTCGCCCTTGAGCACGCAGGGCTCGTTGATATGAGCGTAGACGGTATAGAGCCCTCCGCCGTGGTCGATCACCACGGCCTGGCCTCGCCACTGGTCGAACCAGCCGACGTAGGCCACCGTCCCCCACCGGGCCGCCCGCACCGAGTGCCCGAACCGCGCCGCGATGTCAAGGCCATGATGGTCCGTCGGCCCGCCGTAGGCCTGGGAGTGCGGCCCCACAACTGGCAGCACTGGCAGAGCCCAGTAGCGTAGCTCGCCGTCGACCCTCATCACGACCTCCCGGGCATGGACCCCGTTGGCTGGCGGGGGCTGAGTCAGGACCCACACCCGCTGACCCGGCTCCAGGACGGCATCGGAGCAGAGGCCGTTGGCCTGCAGGACCCACTCGAGGGGCACCCGGTAGAACGCCGCCACGTCGACGATCCGCTCCCCGCCCATGGCGAAGAAACATTCAGCCTCCCAGCGGACGACCGTGACCTCCTCGCCGACGGTCCACGTGGCGTCCGGGTTGGCCGAGAGAAGCGTCTCGACCGACACCCCGAACTGCCGCGCCAGGCTCGTCACGGTGTCACCCGACTCGAGGATGACGGTCAGCGTCGGGATAGGTGGCCCCTCTGGCCCCAGGACCGGCTCGGGCTCGCGAGGGACATCGCGGACCAGCACGTCCATGGCGGCCGCAACCGGCTGGCTGGCAAGGAAGAAGCAGACAATGAGTAGGACCCAGAGCAGAATTAGCAGTACCCTCGTCAGCCAGCCGTCGTTCCTGCAGACCACTCACGCCACCCCCTGGGCCGCAGCTACCTGGCAGCCCTCTCTGTCCTCACAGGCTCTGCACGAGTGCGGCGCCTCGGCCTGAATGACATACTCGCAGCAGCCCCCGCCACCAAGGCGCACGGTGTCGTTGCACTCCCGGCAGGTCGCAGCATCGACCCGGTTCTTGGTGTAGGGGCAGGTGTAGGGCTCGGGTTCAGCCTCGTCCTCGGCGGCGTCCGCGTCGTCTGGCGGCACGTAGTCATGGTGGCTGGGGCAGGACGTGTTCGAGCAGGAGTCGCCCTCACCGGAGCACTCCATGCCCTCCTCGGCCTCGTGAGCCGCCTGCTCGGTTGGGGGCTCCTCGTCCGGCTGGGCCGCCGAGGCCTCGGGGGTCTCCCCCTCCCCCTCATCCTCGTGGTCCACGAACAGCCGGCCGATATCCAGCTGGAGGCCGCCCTCCTCGGGCTCCTCCGGCATGTCCTCGATACCGACGATACCCCGGCAGAGATCACGGACCGCCTCCTCGTCATGCAGATGCCCGAGAAGATACGCCACAGCGAGGGTCGTGAGCTCCCGAGTGGACAGCTGCTGGAGATGCTGCGGAATCTCATGATAGTGGCAGTCGAGGTCCAGCACGTCGCCCACCCAGTTCCTCGCGTCCCAGTCACTCAAGAGCGCCAGGCATACGAGGCGCGTCTCCGCCCGGCTGAGGCCCAACTGCTTCTGGACCTCACGCTCCCGGAGGTAGGCCTCGACACGCTCCAGATACCGCCGCCGCTCCTCGGCCTCGGCCCTCTCTCGAGCCTCGCGCTCGGCCTGCCTCCGCTGCCATTCGGCCTCCCGCTGAGCCTCAAGCTCCTCCCGGCGTTCCTCCTGCTCCTTGGCCCGTGCCGCGCGGCAATCCGACTCGGGGTCGAGACAGACTCTGGCATCTAGGCCGAACCGCCGGACCACCGCGCTCCTCTCGCAGTCCTCGGGGCAGACATCCAAGACGCGCGGAAGAGCCTCAGCGTCCGTGACGTCCGTCACGGCGACCTCTTCTCCGGCACGCACCCGCGCCACGAGCTCGGCCCGGCGGGTCCGGAGGGCCTCGCGCTCCTTCTGGGCATAGCACTGCTTGTCCAGGCAGTAGGTGGCGTAGCGCTGCTTGTGGAACTTCGCGCAGCCCTCACAGCCTGAGACGTCGAAGGCAGGAGCAGACATGTACTCGCCCTTGGCCGCGATGGCGTCGTCCACAACCTTCCGGGCCGCGGTCACAGTGACCGGGTCCCTACCCGCGTGCTCGTTGAGACGCCTCTGGACCTCCTCGAGCACCTCAGGCACGTCCTTGACCCGGAGGACCTCCTGGGCCGCGGAGGCACTGAGTATTCCGCGCCGAATAAAGTCCTGGACCGCCTCTGGCGTCTCCAGCAGCCGGAGCCGGTTCGCCACCCAGGCCTGGCTCTTGCCCAACTTCTCACCGAGCTGGGCCTGGGTTTCACCATGGCGCTCCAGGTAGGCCTGGATGGCCCGGGCCTCCTCGAGCGGGCTCAGGTCCTTCCGCTGGATGTTCTCGACCAGGCGGAACTCGTCGACCTGCTGCGGCGTCAGGGCCATCAACCGGCACGGGACCCTCTCAAGCCCGGCCTCCCGGGCCGCGGCCAGCCGCCGAAAGCCCGCCACGAGCTCGAGCCGGCTCGTCTCGGGGTTGGGGTTGACGATGAGTGGCTCGATCACCCCGTGAGTCCGCACAGACTCGACGAGCTCGCGGTCAGCCTCCTCGTCCGCGGTGTCCCGGATGTTCGTCGGGACGTGGATGGCATCAACCCTCAGTTCCTGAAGCTCACTCACTGGTGTTCGCTCTCCTCTCTCGCTTACGGCAGCCTTCCCGCAACCGCCGCGTCTACGAGAGCCCACACGAGGACCGAAGCGCCGATGAGCACGGCGACTCGGATGAGGACCGCCTCGGTGCGTGAGGGCTCCCCGTCGCCATCCCAGTAGAGCACGACTTACCACCCCCCAATCCAGGGAAGGGCTACCAGGACCCCAACGATGAGGGCTCCGATGATGAGGGCCGCCACGACCCGCTCCTGGATGTCCTCCTCGGGCAGGTCGTGGCCGCCGATGATGACGCGGATGCGCTCTCTCACGCCGTTCCCTCCCCGAACACGGCTTGTTGCCGGACGGCCTCCGGGTCGACGCGGTAGTCGGGACCCTCGAGCGTGACCCACCGGCACATGCCGATGAGCCGCGAGACGATCCTGTTGCCGACGTTCTCGTCGGGCCCGAACCGCTCCGCGAGCAGAGCTCCGTCGGTGTAGTTGGTCGTGACAATCGTGATACTCCGGTCGAACTCGCGGCCGTTGAGCAGGAGGAACAGGCGCTCCGCCCGCCAGTCGGTCACCCTCTCGGTCCCCAGGTCGTCAAGCACGAGCACCCGCGCCCGCCGCAGGTGCTCCAGGAGCTCGCGGTCGCGACCGACCTTGACAGCTGCCCGCAGGTCATCCATCAGGTCCGGCACGCACGCGAACACGCAGTCGCTCTCGAGCTCCCCGCGGCGAACCAGGCGCTCCACCTGGGCCCGAAGGATTGCCAGGGCCAGGTGCGTCTTGCCGACTCCCGTCGTGCCCGCCAAGACCAAGCCCGGCCCCGCATCCCGCCCGGCCAGCTCACATGCCGCGCGGAAGGCATCGACTGTCCCCGGTGTCGGGATGAAGTTCTCAAGAGTCATCCGCTCGCTGTCGACCGGGTACTGGCTGGCCTTGAGCAGCTCGTGCCGGCGGTGCTGGGCGGCCTGTCTCGCGGCCAATGGGCACATGTGATGAAGCCCACTCAACTCCACTACACCGCCGCGCAGCATCCCCACCGGGACCTGGCCCCTGCCCACCGGGCTCTGGCAGTGGTCCAGGCCCTGGCAGTCGGTGCAAGCCTGATCCGACCTAGCGAGCACTTCGAGCTCCCTCGCGCTGCGCCGAATCTGCTCCTCGGTCAGGTCCCAGCCCCGTCTCCGGGCTGCCTCTCGCGCCAGCGGTAGCGCGGCTGAAAGCCACTCTTCGTGCGCTCGTTTGAGTCGCTGGACCAGGCGGCTCTCCAGTCGGATGGCCAGAACATCCAGCAGGCGGTCCACGCTCTATCCACTCCCTCCATACCTCGTCCGGTCCAAGAAAGGTGGCCGGGTATTTGATACGGTCCTCAGGGGACGCCCGGATTCGGCAGTAAGCCGCGTAATTGGTAGCTGCGGTGACCAGGTCACCCGGGTCCACCTTGGCCCTGACGCGGGCCTTCCAGACTCTGAAGGCTCGCTGCTTCTCGATTTTCCGCGGGTAGACGCTCCAAAAGGCCTCGAACTCCGGAGGATAGTCGTGACGCTTGGAGCCAGCGCGTGTCCGTGTTGCCTGTCCATCGTGTCCACGACGACACACATCCCTGGTCGCATGACCATGGGTGTTTGTACCGGAGGGTGAAGGTGAAGGTGAAGGTGAAGGTGAAGGATAGCGGTCCTTTGCGTCGTCCTGCGGCGCTATGCGTTGGTCCGCGGTAGCGTGCGGCGATTCGCGCTGTTCGTCACTAGGCGGCGCAGGGAACGCCGATGCGCGGTCATCGCCGCGTTTGGCCTGCGGAATGTAGGATTGATAGCGGTAGTACGTCTCCAACGGGTAGGCGATGACTCGCTTGCCGGCCACATCATAACGCTGCCAGAGACCGACGCCGGCAACGCGGTCGAGCGCCGCGTCGATTTCCTCCACCGAGGCCTCGAAGGCCGGACATACGGTGAGCTTGAACTCTAGCGGATCTCCCGTGAGTCGGCCCCAGTCGTCGGCATGGGGGACGGCCATCGTGTAGAGCAGGATGGCCAGGTAATCGCCCCGTGCTCCGAGAGCAGCCAGCTTGGCGTCCCTTCCCATGTTGGTGGAGATATACCGGCGTCGGCTCACTCGTCTTGTCCCCCGTCGTCAGTCAACCCCGCCAGCCTTTCAATCACCGTCAGGATCTCATCGCGACAACGCCAGGGGTCCGACCATATCTCCGAGCCGGTGAAGCGTAGCACGTGGTAGCCAGCGGCCGTCAGGGCCCTGTCTCGAGACCGGTCCCTGGCCGCTTGCTCCTTGGTCCGCTCATGGTAATCGTGACCGTCACACTCGATGACCAGCCTGAACTCCCGTTCGGGATGTTCGGGGGCCTTGGCCGAAATGAGGGCATCCACCCTATAAGTCCGGCCACCAACCCGAACGGGCACCTGCGTGTAGAAATCGAGACTGGCCGAGCGCCCGGCTACCTGCCTGAACCGGGTTCGGGTCATCGGGACACTGAAGACCAGTGCTAGGCAGAGTAGTTGCTCTATAGGGGACTCACCCTTCTCGACCGCTTGGAGCAACGACTCGGCCGTCGCCTGTAGCGCGTCCAGAATAATTTCAGCAACAACAGGATCGAGCTCTGCCACGCGCCGACGCACGCTCGCCCATGCCTGCTCGGAGAACTTGAGCTCGCCTGGGGATACCTGTCCCGCTATGGGTCTGCTCATGCTCGTTCCCCTCTCCCACGGAGGCTTGTCCTCTCGGTCGTGCACAAGAACCGGCCTGTCGGCCGTCAAAGGTCTGGCTGGCGGGGGCCGGTTGACCCACCCGGCTCCTGGTCAAGGTTGGAGGGATGACTTAGCCTTGAGACACACCCGGCGCATCCCACGCCGCCCCGCCAGCCAATGCTCTCGGTTGTCAAGCTCGACCCTCGAGGCGGGAGGCTGCCCGTCAGCACCACCCGCCCCGGGGCCGCACATCCTATGCCGTCTTCTCCCCGCGAACCAGGGCTGCGATAGCCTCCAGAGCCCGGAGGCGTACCTGCGCCTTCGCGAGCTCGGCCTTGGCCTGAGCCAGCGCCTGCTCGGCCTTGCGGACGGCCTCACGCTCGGCCGTGGTCCTCTCACGGAGCTGGGCCCTCCGAGCCTCCGCGTTCTTGCCGTCGATCTCGCCGCTGAGGAGAAGCCGAGCTTCGGCGTCCTCGAGGGCCTCTTTGGCCGTCGTGAGCTCGGCAACGCACTGGACCACCCGGTCCTCGGCGTCGGCGATCTCGGCGGGCATCTTCAGCAGCCTCTCAATGCACTGCTCACGTAGCCGCCCCTTCACGAAGCACCCCTCCTCTTGACCTCCTGCCAGGTCGGCCTCAGCTGGCACGGGAAGCGCTTCAGTGCCTCGATGAGGTTGGCGACCTCGGTCTCGTTGAGCTTGACTCGGACGGCACTCGTGGCGTCTGTGGGGGCCATGATCTCCAGATGTCTGCCCCCGTTGAAGTCGCGCCTCAGCACGGCCACCGCACCGTCCTGGGCGTCCGGGTTCAGGTTGATGACCTCGGACGTGCCGTGGCGCACTCCCATGAACTCGGTCGCTCTCATGCGGCAACCCTCACTTCCGACCCCTCGGGGCGCTTGCGGACCTCGATCCGCTGCGGGAAGAAGTCGGTGATCTCCGAGAGGTGGCTGATCATGATGAGCACCGAGAAGTCCCTGGCGATGGCCTCGATTGCCTCACCGAAGCGCGCTCGGGTGCGCTCATCCAGGGCCCCGAGGCCCTCGTCGATAATCAGAGTCTCGAAGGGGAACCCCGCGCGGCGGGCCAGGAGTCGGCTGATGGCTAGGCGCAGGGAGATGTCGACCTCCCAGCGTTCCGCTCCCGACCACATGTCGTAGGGCCGTTCCCCGAGCTCGTCGGTGATGATGATGTCGAGCGTCTCGGAGAGGGTCCCGGCCTTCGTCTCGCGCTGAGTCACGAGAGCCAGATTGAGCCGGCCGCCGGTCATGCGCCCGAGGAGGTCATTGGCGTCGGCCTCGATCTGCGGGATGGCGTTCTCGAGGATGAGGGCCGGGACGCCGTTCCGGCTGAACACACGCCTGGCCAGCGTCTGGTAGAGGTGGACCTCGCGCTCGGCGACCCGGAGGTCGGATTCGAACTTGGCCCGGCGCTCTTCCAGGGCCTCGAGTGAGGAAAGCTGTCCCTCTACCTGGCCGAGCTCGCGCTGGGCCGTCGACAGGTCGGCCTGGACTCGCTTCAGCTCGGCCTCCGCGTCCTCGAGCCGCCCGCGGGCGACCCTCAGCCGGGAGCCGATGTCCTCAAGCTCCTCGAGGCGCCGGGTCAGCTCCCGGAGGTCCTGGGCCTTGGTGCCTCGGGCCTGCCGCAGGCGCTCCTCCTGCTCGTCGAGCTCCCGTAGCGTCTCTTCCGCCTGGTCGAGCTCAGGCCGGAGGCGGGTCCACTTGGCCACCGCGTCGAGCTTCTCTTTGAGTCGCCGACGCTGGTCAGGGTCGTAGGCGAGGGACTCGAGTTCCCCCTCGATGGCGGGGATGTCCTCGGCGACCCTCGGCGGCTTCTCGTCCTCGATGGCCTGGAGCTCGGCGGTGAGCCTGTCGAGGGCGTCTCTGGCCTCGAACGCGTCGACGAGGAACCGGCAGTCCCGCCGGTCGCAGTCGACCTCCTCCAGGATGGCGGCCTTCGCCCGGGCATTCTCCCTCGCACTGTCGGCCCGGGCGCGACGCCTCTCATGGTCACGCTGCCACTCGGCGAGCTCCGCCTTGGCGCGGGCGAGCTTCTCCCGGAGCTCCCGCTCTCGGTCGGCCTTGGCGTCGAGGGCGTCGAGCTGAGCCCTGAGCCGAGGTTCGGCCTGGCAGGCCTTCAGGATCTCGTCCCTGCGCTGGAGGATCTTCCGGGCCCGCTCGCGCTTTGGCCCGAGGGCCGCGATCTCGCGCTCGAGCTCGTCGAGTTCCCCCTGGAGGCTGGCGCGCCGGGCCCGCAGGTCCTCGAGGCCGGCCGCCTTCTTCTCAAGCTCGGTGACGTCCTCGGCAGCCTGGCGGCGGTTCATCTCCGAGTCCTCGACGGCCCGCTCGCACTCGGTTATTCTGCGCCGAATGTCCGAGGCCCGGGCCTCGAGCTCCGGCCGCCGGGAGAGCTGCTCCCCGATGCTCTCGAGCTCGCGCCGGCAGACCTCGGCGTTCTGCTGGTGGCCCCGGAGACGTTCCTTCGCCGCCTCCTGGAGCCGATCCCAGAGTTCGAGACCGAGCGCGGCGGCCAGGACGGCCTTCCGCTCGCCCGGGGGCTTCCGGGTGAACTCGTCGGCCCGGCCCTGCAGGACGAACGAGGCGGCGGTCAGGGTGTCGTAGTCGACCCCGAGGGTCTCCTCGATGAGCCGTTGGGTCTCTCGGATGGAGTCGCGGGTCAGCGGGAGCCACTGGCCGCCCTCCTCGCGGGCGAACTCGAGCGAGGACTTGCCGCGGCCCTGGAGACCCCGGGTGCGGACGACCCGGTAGCGGGCCCCGCGGAGCTCGAAAACGAACTCGACCGACATCTCCGTCTCGCCGCGGCGGACGTAGTCGTCGACCGAGCCTCCGCGGCCCTTGCCGTAGAGGGCGACCGTCATTGCATCGATAAGAGAACTCTTGCCAGCCCCGTTATCTCCGACCAGGGCCGCCTTAGTGATGTCGGCCAGGTCGACGTGCTGGTCCGAGTAGGCCATGAAGTTCCTGAGCGTCAGGCTCACCGGCTTCATCCGGCTGTCACCTCCTTTAGGAGCGAGCGGGCCCGCTCGAGAAGGTCGGCCTTGTCGTCGGCTAGGTCGGTCGCTGCCTCGTCGATGTAGAGCTCGACCGCCCGCAAGGGGTCGAGCTCCTGGGTGACCCCCTCGACACGGGCCCGGGCTACTCTCTCGGTCTCGACGACCAGGCCGGCGTAGTGCAGCACTCCGCAGGCCTCGGCCTCGGCCTGGACCGCCTTCGGATCGATGAGCCTGGTCTGCTCCTCCGTGGCGGTGACGCGGATGTGGACGATGGAGCCTCTGAGCCGCTGGTCGAAGGTGAGGTGGTTCAGGACCTCGGAGAGCGGATCCGTAGCGCTACGGACGTCCGCCTCGATGGTGAGGAGTTCCGCGGCTGGCAGGCGGACGAACTCCGCCGCCGTCAGGGTCCCGGTGCTGTGGTCGAAGTCGAGGACCCAGAAGCCCCGGTCGTCCTTCTCCTCGCCCCAGTTCTGCCGCAGCCACGAACCCGAGTAGCCGATCCACGGGCCCTGTTCCTGGAGGACCTGCGGGCGGTGGATGTGGCCGAAGCAGGCCGCGTCGAACACGTCCGGCAGGTCCCCCCGGGCGAGAACGGGCTCGGAGGTCATCCGGATCGACTCATCCGAGGAGGCAACGCAGCCGTCCACGGACAGGTGGCCGATGAGGAGCTTCGGACCTCTGGCGCCCGCCAGTTCGGCCGCGAAGCCGCGGATGATGTCGGCGAGTCGGGCTGCCATGACGCGGTGTTGCTCGACCGGCGGCAACCCCTTGACCTCGTCGAGGTTGGCGAGCCACGACTTCGAGAACCCCGGCAGGCAGGCCAACCAAATTGGCGTGTCGGTGGGCTTGTGGTGGACCGAGTGCACCCCGGGCTCGGTGACGACCAGGACGTTAGGCAGGCGTAGCCCGGCCAGGAGCGCCGTCGGCCCCAGCCGGTCCGGACCGCTCCCGTCATGGCTCTGCGTTCCGGGCATGATGACAACGGGGCTCAGCGAGGAGGCGGTCATGTTCAGCCACTCGAGGACGTGCTGGATCTCAGCCGGCGTGGGCCGAGGCCGGTCGAAAACATCGCCGCTGACGACGACCAGGTCGACCTCGTTCTCGGCCGCGTAGTCCGCGATGAACTCCCCGCACCGCACCCATTCGTCGGTCCGGTCGAGGCCGGCGAGGGCTCCCGGGATGGCATGGCAGTCGGCAGTGAAGAGGACTCTCATGAGAAAAGCCCCCCACTCTGCGCCTGGGCGATGCACTTCCGGCACAGGACCTTGCCGAAGCGCTTGGTGCAGTAGCCGATGATGTCGTCCACGGTCTTGCCAGGCACCGGCCGGATTTTGCTCTCACACCCGGCACCCTGGCACTCGACCCACTCGCCCTGGCCGTCCCTGCCACGCTTCGGCTCCTGAGGCTGCGGTCGGTCCTCGCCAGCGGCCGCCTCATCCAGCTCCCCCATCGGCAGGTCATCGGTGAGGTCCGCCGGGAGGTCGTCGGGCAGGTCGGGTGTGGCCGGAGCCGGCCTAACGTCAATCGTCTCCCCGGAGCCATTCTGGGGAGTGTATGCCCGGGGCTGTTCTGCGGGACCGCCTGTGGTAAGAGCCTTGCGGTTCTCGCCCGGCAGGTCCCGGGGCGGGCCGAATACGTCTGTCTGAGCCCGGGCCCCCGCCTCGAGCATGTAGCGCCGGACCTCCGGGTCGGTGTAATCGGGTGCGAAATCCACCCGCGCCAGGACGAAGGGCCGCTCCAGCTGCTCTCGGGTGTAGTGGCTCTTGAGTCCCATGAGAGCGCGGATGACGCGCTCAATGGCTCCCGTCTCGGCCCTCATCACTTTGTTTTTCCGCCACTGGAGCATTACGCTCCGGACGTGGTCCTCGACCCAGCGGTCACGCTCCGATGCATCGAGGAAACAGACGTTCCTCTGCTGGCCCTCCTTGTCCGTGATCTTCTTCCATTGGCTTTTGTAGCGTTTGGAGTCTTCGTAGGAAAGGCCGCCGTCTCTGATGAGGCTCTCGACCTTGCTCTCATATTGCAGGCGCGTCTCATCCTCAATCACCGCGAGGTCGATTTCCTTGGTCTCGCTGATGGGAATCATCTCGCCCGAGGCGGTCCGGATGGCGCCGATCGCCTTGTAGACCACGGTGGTCTCATCGCGATAGGTGATGCCCGACTCGCGCCAGTTCCAGACGATGCCTGCGGCGGCGGCAATCCTCATGAGTGCTGGCTTGGCCAGAGCGTAAAGGTCAACGCGCTGCCGGCTGTTGGGATCCCAGCTCTCGCCGACCTTGTAGACCTCTCCGTGGGTCGGGTCGGGGTCGATACTGACCTCCTCAGTCCTGATCTGGTGGAACGGAGTGAGTCGCCGGAGCGTGGTCGTCGGCATGAGCAGGTTGTACTTGCCAGGGTCGTACTTAGCCAGAACGAGCTCGACGCTCTCCTCTTTCGGCTGAAGAGCCACTCTTGTCACTTCCCCTTTCCGCCCCAGCCGTGCTAGACTGGGGATGGTCAGCTTTCCGTCAAGCCCTGGCGGCCCACTCCGCCAGGGCCTCTCTCTTCATGAGCCTGTTGAGGGCTCGCTGCACCGCCGGGGCGTTCCTGGCCGGTGTCAGCCCCCGCATGCCCGCCCGTCGCAGCTCGGGGAGGGCGCGGGCCCGGAGGTCCCGCACTGTGCCCCGGTAGGCTAGGACGAGGTTGCCGGTGCTCATCCGGCCCATCAGTCGCCGTGCCCTGGCGAGCTCGGCCTGGACCCGGGCCTCGCACTTCCGGCACACCTTCCCGTGACGCACCACGCGCCGGCCGCAGGCCTCGCACCACTCACGCAACGCGCGCACTGTATGTCACCCCTCTCGTCGTGATGTAGCCCTTGCGCTCCAGGTCCCGAATGTGCTCGAGGGAGATCTCTCTCGGGCTCAGGCCGTAGGCCAGGCACATCACCCGCACCGTGTTGACAGCTGCAGTCGCTGCCTGGAGCGTCTCGCGGCAGATGGCCCGTAGCTGAACCCGGTCCTCGTCACGAAGGTCCTCTGGGCCCTGGGCGTTGATAAGGAACTTGCCTTGGGCCAGGGCCCGGATGGCTTCCGAGAACTCCTCGATCGCCTTCCGGCCCGTGCTCATGCGATGTAGGTCGACCCGCGGCCCGTCGAGGACGATCGGGACCATAACGCCGCCGGTGGCCTCCTCGGCCATGGCCATGTAGAGCTCCGGATCGTCGAGCAGGTCCCGCGTCCTCGCCGCCACGTCGGGCGCGAGAACCCGGTCCCCACACTCGACAGCCGAGACCATGTTGGCCGAGTAACCGACCCGGCGGCCGAGCTGGGCCTGGGTCATGCCCGCGCGCTCCCGGGCCAGGCGCAGTGCGGTAGAGACCTTCACCCTCTCCCCCTCCCTCCGTGGGCCGCGACGGGTTCCAGTCCGCACGCGGCCGGTCTAGACTCACGCCGGGGACGGGCGGCTTCGCGAGCGAGCCGCAATGCGATAGGCCAGGCGATGTCGACGTACCTCTGCCGGCGGTCGGCCTCCCGGCCGTCGGAGGACGCGGTCCATGCCCCGCAGCGGCCGCAGTAGTTGGACTCGTGCCCAGGCAGGATGTCGCGCCGCACAGTCTCTGCGCCGCAGAGGGCGCAGGGTTGCGGTCGCGGGCTTAGGGGGGCGGCAGGCGTGGTCATGACCCGGCGACCTCCCGTTCTTGACGCAGTGGAAAAAGCTCGTCAACCGTGGCCCCAAGGACTCTAGCGATTCGTTGGGCATCATCAACCGAGGGCGTCCTCTGCCCCAGCTCGATGAGGGTGTAGTACGTTCTTGATATCCCGACCGCCAAGGCAACCTGCTCTTGGGTGAGGCCCTTCGCCATACGAGTATTTCGGAGAGAGTGTCGCATCGCAACCTCCCGGCGCATGTGCGTTGCGCATTGCAACACCCATGATAGTTGCACACCGCAACACCTGTCAAGGGGGTATGGGGCATTTCGCAACCTGAAGAGGAAAAAGTGTTGCGCCGGGAAACATGGCAACCGATGAGAACACACGCCAGCTTTCCCTCGCGCCTAAAACACTTACGCGAAGAGAGGGGCTGGACTCAGGAGCAGCTCGCACAAAAGCTCGCACTCAGCAGGGCCACCATCGCATGCTATGAAACGGGGCGTCGAGCTCCTGACATGAGCACCTGCCAGGCACTAGCCGGTGCCTTCGGTGTCTCGGTCGACTACCTCCTGGGGCGGACGGACGTCAGGCAGCCTGTCCCCGCCAGGGGACAACGGTCAAGCGGGGACGACGACGTGCGCGTTCTCTTCCGCTCCGCCGGCGAGCTCACGCCGGAGGACCGCGAGGAGTTGGCCAGGTTCATCGAGTGGCTGAAAGAACGACGAAGGAGAGAGAAGCCGAAGTCCTGACCCTCTTCTTTCTCGGCTTCCATCGAGGCACTCAAGGAAGAACACGAGAAGAAGGGGATTAGGCCGGAGAGGCTGGAAGGAGGTGCCTAAGTCTAATGAAGGCCCGACGGAAGAGTTCGACCGGAGGCCTCGAACACTTTGACGAGTACTATCCGCTCTATCAGAAGGCCCGTGAATTAGAAAAGTCCGGCCAGTATGAGGAAGCCATCAACATCTACGTCACTATCTTGGACAAGTACGCCCCTGCCGCAACAGACTACTACGAACGACCCGCTATACTCCTTGAACGCATTGGGCGATTCGCCGAGGCTGCCGCAATCTGTAAGCGACTTTTGGCCAGACACCGTGAGCACGGGGAGTTCGGAGCAGAGACCGCTCAAGACTTCACCAAACGACTAAACCGGCTCAACAGGAAGCTCGGACGCCCGGAAGCGGCTTCTGCACCGCCCGCACCGGCTACTCCGGTTCCAACCCCAGAGGACATTGACTTCCCGGAATGGCATGTGAGCCTCTCCTTCGGGGAATCTAGGTCCCCTAACTACCCTCAGGCGGTAGCTCTCGCGAAGATGGCTCCTCAGTACCGCGAGGAGCGCTTTGGCGAGGGTCTGCTGCACCAAGCTGTGTATTCCGACAAGCCTGATGAGTACCTGCAGTTCATCAAGCTCTATGAACTTGTGGGGAACTGGAAATCAGTGTTTGTAATCATCAACGGCCAAGTCGTTGACCGTAAGATAATCGGGGGTCTCAACCACTGCTACGGTGATCGCTGCCGTTCGGGAAACCCTGACTTCTGTTTCGGGGCCAGCCCTTTCACCGAGAACCCCTTCGGGTGTCATCGCCTACAGGTGAGCGCCTACAACAACCCGTGGTGGTCCTTCGGTTACATGGACGGTCGGGTTTGGAGGGTCGATAAGGCCGCGATACTGGAGAGGCTGACGCAGTACTCACAACCCTACAGGTTGTGCCCCGCCTTCTCGTGGGACCGTGTCCTGAAGGCCCTGGACGAGCTTCCGGACACAATCAATCCCTCCGCACCCCAGTGGACCGTTCTTGGCGGCAAGCCGCACCCCGTCAGGCTCAGGCTTGAAGTAGTTAGACTGGACAACGCCCCCTGAACCCAGCAGGCGTGGCTGAAGCATAGGAGGAGATCCGCGAAGAGGGAAGAGCCAGACACCTAGAGCAGACCCCGCACCATCACCCCCACGTCTCCGCTTACACGTGTGTTCACTTCGCGCCCGGTCTTCCCTGCACACCCGAAGGGAGAGGGTTCATCTGATGTTCAGGCGCAAGCGGAAGGACTCGGAGCAGGTGGCTGTCTTCAAGCCGGGTGGCCTTCTGTCCGGGCAGGTCTTCAGACTAGACGATAAGCTGCTCACCTACAAGAACGCATACGGCAAGTACGCCACCGTCCCCCGCTCAGCCATCCAGACCGTCACGGTCGACGCCAAGGGTAGAGGCACCTCGACGCTTAAGCTCATCGGTAGCGGGACTGTTCTGGCCAGCATCGATCTGCCCCATCCGTGGGCCGCGGCTACTCAGCGGTGGTTGCTGGAGCAGCTGGGCTTCTAGGCGACGCCACAAGCCAGGCCAGATGGTGTATCCTGGTGTACGGGACGGATGGTCGATGCGTGATTGGCGCTACTACCTCTCGATACCTCAGTACCAAATCAGATCAGCAGCTAGGTACGTCGGGTCTTCCCTTATGCCCGAAGGGCGGGTGCGCTACTGGCTGAAGCTACGTCGGAAGGCAGCCGGTCAGGAATATGGACCCTTGCTTACCTACCTCGAACTCATGGAGGTCTCGGTCGTCGCCGGCTTCAAGGAAGCGGGGCTGCCGCTCCGAAAGATTAGGGCGGCACACGATTACCTCTCACAGCTTCTTCGCACTCCTTACCCATTTGCGGCGCAACAACTGAAGACAGAGGGCACACATATCATCGCAGAGATGCCCGAATCGAAGCGCTTGGAAACCGGACTGGGCCAGCTATTGATTGCCGACAAGCGCGGGCAGATTGCGTGGGAAGCGGTCATCCTCGGCCGGTACGCCCAGTTCGTCTATGAAACCGAGATAGCCTTTCCTGTCCGCTGGTACCCTCGAGGTCAGAATGTTCCCGTAGTGATTGATCCGAGGATTCACTTTGGTCAACCCACGATTGATGACATCCCGACATGGGCTATCGCCGATCGGGTGCGGGCAGGTGAGGACCTACAGTTCGTTGCGGATGACTACGAGCTCTCTGTGGAGAAGGTAAGGATTGCGCTGGAGTTCGAGGAAGTTGCCGCATGAGCGTTCTCTTCTTCGACCACTGCGTCGGCAAGAGCATTCCCGAAGCTCTCCGCAGGCTCAATCCACCAGCAAGAATAAAATACTGGCAAAAGCAGTTCCGACGCACCACGGAGCACCGTGGCGACAAGCACTGGATACCGATTGTCGCCCGACAGGGCTGGATTATCATCTCGTTTGACAGCAAGTTCCGAGAGCGTGAGGCTGAGCTCAGAGCGATGGTTGACAGTAGCGCTGGCTGCTTCTGCTATTGGGGAGGGAACGCCACCACCTGGGTCCGCTTCAAGCTCCTCGCTCGCACCCTCGACCGTGTGCTGCAGCTTGCCAACTCAACGCCGCGGCCGTTTCTCTTTCGTGTCGACAGGAGGGGACGCATTAGACAGCTCCAGCTGCCGCCCGCAGCTGAGCTCCGGGGTGCACCGCCTCAGGTGGCAGCTGAGCACGATAACTGCTACTTCCTGAAGGATTCGCGCACCCCAGGTTCGAACACATGTTCTCCCTAATATTCGACGCGGAATAAGCTGAGCTCGGGTGGTGGTGGCCCTGAGCCGGTGGCACGATTCTGTTCGGCTGGCCAGGCAGATCCTGGAGCGGTGCGGCTACCTCGACACCTACCGTCTCCGTCCTCGGCTAGACCTCGCGGCGCTGCTCAAGCAGTACGGCCTCGCCTGGCACCGACGCCCCTTCACGAACCTGGCCGGCGCCCTCATCCAAGTGGACGGGGCGTATCACGTCGTCACGAACAGCCGGGAGCGGTCATCTCGGCAGAGGTTCAGTGCAGCCCACGAGCTGAAGCACTTCCTCACAGACCGGCACCTCGCCGACATCTTCTACTGCAGCCGGACGAGCGACCGAGGCATCGAGAGGGCGGCCAACATCTTCGCGAGGGAGCTCCTCATGCCGGCCGAGACGGTCCGCTTTCTCTGGGAGCGGGGGTTCTACGGTCCGGAGGAGATCGGCAGGGTGTTAGGGGTGAGCTTCCAGGCGGCGGCCCACAGGCTAGAGGAGGTGATGACACGGCAGGTTCGCATCAGGTGGGAGTAAGAGAGCGAGACAGTGCTTAGCCATCCCATGCAGTAAAGAGGGGTGTCAACGAATGGACCTGTCAGTCCTAGCCAACCTTCTTCTGGCCGGCATCACGGCCGTGTACGTTTTCCTCACGCACCAAATCCTTCGGGAGTCCAAGCTGTCACGCTTAGCCACCACCCGCTCTTGGGTCGTAGCAGATTTCGAGGATGCCGGGGACGCGCTCTTCTATGTCGTTCAGAACATCGGAAGGAGTACTGCGAGGGACGTTCTGGTGGAAACCAACCCGCCGCTCGTGACCCGGACTGGCCGCGACCTGTCCCGACTGAGGCTGGCCGCCTTAGCTCCGGGCGCGCGCAGAACGTTCTTCTTTGATCTGGGCTCGTCCATCTTCTCAGGAAACAAGCCCCTGTTGTACCGGCTTCGTGTATCCTGGTCTGACCCAGAGGAAGGCAAACTCAGTCATTGCTACGAACTAGACGTTGAGTCGTACCGAGCCACCCACGCGGGTAAATCGGAAACTGAGCAATTCCACGCAGACCTTGTGGCCGCAGTCAAGAGCGTGGCCACAGCCATAAGCAGGGACCGCCAACTGCGTAAGTACTAAACGGGGGGTCTGCCAGCGCACCGCACGGCAGACCCCCAACCAGTGGAGGCATCACGCGTCTTCGTCAGTTAGGGCCATCCCAAGCTGCTGTCCTCGCTGGCCCTTCGCCCTCGGCGCCCTCTTGAAGGTCACGTTGGTCTGCCTGACAGGCGGCATGTCGACCTGCTTACCGTCAAGGAGCTCGCCGACTGTCAGTATCTGAAGGCGCGGGTGCTTACCCCAGGGCGATTCGTAGAAGCCAGCGCTGGCGGCCTCGGCCCGCATCGCTTTGGTGGGTTCCTCCAGGGTGAGAAGAACACCGATTTCGGCCTTCTCACGCTCTACGACGCCCCGGAGGTCTCTGATATACGATGCCTGTAGCTTGCCGGACTTGACCGAGAAGATGACCTGCTTTGTCTTCCCCTTGGGTCCCTCGTCGTGGAAATACAGGCGCCCGTCGATACCCTTGTCTGCACCCTTCTTCTGCTCGACCGGTCTGGCACCGACAAGCCCGAGAGCCCAGAACTGGAACTGGTATGGATCCTCAGCGGCGAGAGTCCTGGCGTCGGGAAGCGTTGCGGGCTCACCTATGGTCTTGAACTCGACCTCTCGTCCAAAGGCATCATGAAGCCGGCTCTTGATGAGGCCGATGGCCAAGTGGGTGATATCGATGCCAATCCACTGACGCCTCAGACGCTGAGCTACGGCGACGGCCGTCCCGCAACCGCAGAAGGGGTCCAAAACGGTGTCCCCCTCATCGGTGGTAGCCAGGATTATACGCTCGAGAAGCGCCTCGGGCTTCTGGGTCGGATAGCCGAGCCTTTCGGCGGCGTGAGACTGAATGGGCTGGATGTCGGTCCATACCGTGGTGACCGGGGTTCCAGGCATCTCATCGAGGTATCGTTTGTATGCGGGAACTCGACCAGGCTTCCAGACAATCCTCCCCTCACGATCTGCCTTCTCCATTCGTTCTCGAGTCCACCGCCAGACTCGCGTCACACCCTTGAACTCGTAGGTGAGATTGGGGCGGTTCTTGTTGGGGTTGACGAGGTTATCTAGTCTGTAGCGTCGACCCGTGCCTTCCTCCACAAATCGATAAAACTTGCGCACATAGTCCTCGTCATAGGCTCGGTAGACCAGACGAAACTTGCTCTCGGCCGACTTGCCGTAGAACAGAATGACATCGTGGGCACTCGGAAAGCGTCTTGTGACATGCGACTTTGGGCTGGTTCTCAGCCAGATAATCTCGTTCCTGAACTGCTGACCTCCAAAGACAGCGTCTAGAAGCAGCTTTAGGTAATGACTCGCCGTAGGATCACAATGAAGAAACAGGCTACCTGTTGGCTTGAGTACTCTTCGCAGCTCTACAAGCCTGGGGGCCATCATAGCGAGGTATGCGAGCATGTCACTCGTGCCCAGGAATAGCCGGAACGCCTGCATCACCTCGGAGACCTTGCCGCCCGCCTCGACTGTCTCCTGGTACGCCTCTGCAGCGGCCTGGTCCCAACGCCAGGTATCCTCGAAGGCCTTGATCTGCGCCTGAGATTGGGTGCCGTTGTGCTCGGCGAACAGCACGTTGTAGTCCTGGTCGCTCTTGAAGGGCGGGTCAAGGTAGACAAGGTCGACGCTCTCATCGGCGATGTAGCGCCGTAGGACCTCCAGGTTGTCCCCGTAGTAGAGATAGTTCACACGCTCCCCTCCCGCCCAACGGTGTTGCAGCCCAGATTCGGTGGAACCACAGGCTCGTCCTGCCAGTGGAGAGGGTACAGGGCTACCAGCAGAATTGTGCGCCGAGAAGGGCGTTTCTTCTCGGCAGGACATCGGGCCCAGGGCGGGTAAACAGCCAGCCATGACCACCCAAGCGGCGCTCTATTGTCGGGTATCGACAGAGGAGCAGGCCCGCGAGGGCTACTCGGTGGCCGCCCAGCGCGACCGCCTTCTGGCATTCTGCGAAGCCCAGGGCTGGACCGTGGCCGACATCTACAAGGACGAGGGATGGAGCGGGGCCAAGGTCGACCGTCCAGCCCTCACCCGCCTCCGCAAGGACGCCCGCGAGCACAAGTTCGACCTGGTTCTCGTCTGGAAGGTCGACCGACTGAGCCGTAAGGTCGCCGACCTCGCCGCTCTGATCGACGAGTTCGACCGACACGGAATAGCCTTCAGGAGCGTCACCGAACCCTTCGATACGTCCCACGCCGCCGGCCGGGCCTTCCTGCAGATGCTCGGGGTCTTCGCGGAGCTTGAGCGGGAGAACATCCGCGAGCGCGCGAGGCTCGGCATCCGCAAGAGGGTCGAGAGCGGTCTCCTCCACGGGCGACCCGCGCCGATCGGTTACCGGCACACGGGCAAGGGTGTCTGGGAGATTGTCCCGGAGGAGGCCGCGGTCGTCCGGTGGATCGTGCAGCAGTACCTCGCGGGGCGTGGGGCGTTGCGGGTAGCCCAGGCTCTCAAGAGCGGCCACGTCGACGGGCTGTCCTCTCAGGTCATCCAGGAGCAGTTCGGTAAGCCCACCCTTGACTCGGTCGTCGACCGGATCCGCTGGATCGTGCGCAATCCGGTCTACGCCGGCTACGCCCCGCTCGGGGACGAGCTCCATCCCGGCCGCCATGAAGCCATCATCGAGCCTGAGACCTGGTCCCGACTACAGGACCTCATCGACCGGCGCCGGCGCAGCCCGAACCGGGCTCACACATCACGCTATCTGCTGAGCCAGCGCATCGTGTGCGGGGAGTGCGGCTCTCCGATGTACGGGCGACGGGAGCCCGCCCGGAAACTGGGAGGCTCATACCGGGAGTACTACGTCTGCAGCCGCAGTTCTACCGTGCGCGGCACCGCCGCCACGTGCGGGAACTGGGGCATCAGCCGCGACCGCGCAGAGCAGGAGGTCCTGGCCGCACTCAGGCGCCTCGCCGTGACCGGCTTGCCGGCGTCCCCTGAGTCCCCGGGCATTGACGAACTCCAGCAACGCCGCAAGCAGATCGCCTCGGCCCTGGACGGCCTGGAGCGGCGCAGACGGAACCTGTTCAGGGCCCTCGAGGAGGCTCCGGACCTCGAGGACGAGCTGCTTGCTCGTCTCCGGGAGTTGTCGGAGGAGCAGCGACGACTGACCACCGACCTGGCGGCCATTGAGCGCGAGCTCCGTTCCGGCGGCGCCTCGGTCTCACCCGAAGAGGTCGCCGCCCTACTCGCGGACGTCCCCCGGATCCTGGACGCGGCCGACCCCGACCAGGTCCGTGAGATTATCAGGACCTTCGTGCGACGAGTGATCGTCCACCCGCGGGGTCACAAGATCCGCGGCAAGCGGACGGACCCTAAGAAGCACCCGAAACGGGTCACTGTCGAGTTCCATCCCCTGTAGCTGCGCCTCCCGGATGTATGCCCACTGTTGGCCGGGGTATGCCAGGGCGTACACCGGCTAACAGGTGGACCCGTTATGTCTACGTGGGCACCCAGGCC
>ENA-OSAI01000143-OSAI01000143.1-marine-sediment-metagenome-genome-assembly--contig:-NODE-143-length-42980-cov-9.153943_pt1 | contig 42980 bp, 48 predicted proteins | sample MGYA00237871_ERZ529316 | MGnify/ENA primary metagenome ERZ529316 (study PRJEB26369, sample SAMN03142814) | marine sediment metagenome | biome: marine; feature: borehole; material: sediment...
ATTATTCATTATATAGTCCTCCTTTTTCATCTTCTTTATAGGCTTTTAAATTCATTCCACAATTAGGACAATAATTAATTTCTTCTTTATCACTTATAACTATTTCATAAGAAAGATGAAATATTAAAAATATAAAGGAAATTATTGACCATACAGTTATTTTTTGAGTAATTATAACCGAAAACATAGCCATACCTGCTGTGAAAGAAATAATAATAGATATAAAGTTAAAATTTCTTTTAAATAATAAATCTTTCATAACTATTCTCCTTACAACTTTAATTTTTTAAGGCCTACCTAAATATAAATACAAATATGAATCCTATAGCTGCAATTAATAAAATAAAAATTGAATCATATAATAGAAAAAATTTTTTACTATATAATTTTTTTAAATAACTTGAAGAAATACTACCTGTGCTGTTTATTCTTCTAGTTTCTGAATAATTAATAAATATTGATATTGGAGAAATCATCATTAATACCACAATTGAAAATTTTAATAGGGAATAAAGAATATTAGGAATTGACCCAAATTTGATAGTAATAGGGAAAATATATAGAGTAACTAAAGCAAAGAATAGAAATATTTTACCTCTGACAGAAATCAAATAATCTTTTAAGAAGTCTAAGTACATGTAAATACCTCCTTTTTATTCACATACATCTTATTATTTATATTCTGAACAAATAAAATATTGTTCCATTTTCATTTTCTATAAAATAATCTTTATTTTCTTCTAATATTAATAAATTTAAAATTTTTCCACAATATGAACAATGTTCGTACATTTTTTAACCTCCCTAATATCTAATTTAGCGATTAATTTGTTTGCTTTTTTAATAGCTGTTTCAATTTTTTTTAACTTTATAAGCTACTAATTTTTTATTCAATGTTAGCCTAACTTCATAAATATTACCTTCTGTATCTTCAATTACATCAATTACTATATCATCTAAATATTCATTACTTGTAGCAATTCCTAAAATTCCATAATCTAAAGTTCTGATAGTTTGCAAATTTGCTCCCTCCTATTTAACACATTTATATTTATTTATAACAGGTGAAAAATCGTTAATATTTTTTATGTGTCCAATAGTATATATTCTTGCACAATTTGCATTTGTACAATCAAGCGAAACTTCATATCCATATCCAGAACCTTCTCCTGCCTCTGTATTCCAATCACAACCGGTATAACCTATTGATAACTTTAATACAGAACCACATTCATTGCATTTTAACATATTTAAACAACTCCTTTTTAATTTTATTTAAAATATAATTCTATAAATCTACTTTTTTATCCTTGCTCCTGGAATGTTTTTTATTCTAAAGTGGGGAGAATTATCTCCCCTTATTTATCTATTGTTATTGTAAATATTTTATTATCTACTGCTAATTGGCAAACTTCCATATTTATTGGTGCTATACCAAATTCATTATTAACTATTTGCTGAAAAATTTCTATCCAGTAGTCATTAATATATTCTTGAGGGTTTTTTTCTATTAGACTTAATTCTTTTGACTTGTTTTCCATTTTCAATACTCTCCTTTATTTATATTATTGCGGGGCTTTAAGATAGCCCCTGGACCTTTATATGTTTTTTAATGTTTTTTTAAATTCTTTATATATTTCTTTTAATTCGTCAGCTTCTTCCTTATCGTATACTTGTACGGCATCACTATAGCTTGTAGCTGTTACAGTTGGGCATCTATGAAATTCAAAACCTTCATTTTCTATTCTTTCATACATTAAGTCTATTGTTTTCTCTAATTTGTCTTTGTTTTTTTCTGTTATTGTTATCCAAACTTCTCGTACTCTTTCATCTTTAGGTAATGTCTTATCTTCTCCAAAGTATTCAAATTTTGTTCTCATTTAATCACCTTCTTATATAATTATCTTTCTAATATAATTATACCAAAATGTAATGCAAATTGCAAACATAAAATATAAAAAAACAACACATATAGTTAAAAAATAAAAATAATATGTAAACCAATTATAAAAAATATAAATTCCCCATTAAGGGGAATTAAAATTATATTCTAAAATCTATATCTATTGGTAGTGATTTAAGTATATGTATTATCCTTTCTTCGTTTAATTGTTTAAGTTTAGATATTGTATTTTCGGCAATATAGAGAAGCTCTGCTTCTTTTGTATTATTTTTTGCATCTTCTAATCTTTGAATTACTTTGGTTTTACTTAGGTTATTAAAATTAACATCTTCAAAAAAATTATTAATGAGTTGACATTCTTCAAATGTAAACATATTATAACTCCTTTCACTGTACTAATTCTACACTTTCTATAGTTTTTGTAACTTCCTTTTGCATAGCTTTTTCATGGGCCTGGGTTTTCCTTTCTGTAAGTTGTGCTTTCTTTAAAGCATCTATTATCTCACTAAGCTCTTTAAATTCTTGCATATCATCTTTATTATAGTTTTGCTCTAGTTTTTTACCTTTTTCTTTATATATATTTTTTATATCTTTTATAGATAAATTATTACCACTTTTTTCATTAAGAGAATTTATCATAGATGCTGTTTTTTCTGATATATGCTTTATAGCCGGAAATTCATTTATATATTGATTTACAATTTTATCTTTAATATTTATATTGCTAGTCATAACATGTTCTTTATTTTGTAATTGAAGTTCCTTCTCTAACACTTTTTCAATTTTACTAATAATATCATTTGAAGTTTTTTGTATTAAATCAAATGACTGCTTCAACTCTTTAAGGTCCCTACCACTACTCCAACTTGCTAGATATTCAAATGAATATTGAGAAGTATCAACTCCAAAGCGATTTGATACAATAAAAGCAACACTTTCGGCTTGTACTTCTTTTGTAGCTCTATCAAGTAATTTACTAGATTCTGCACTATGTAACTTACTATGGGCATATTCATGTATAAGTGTTTTTGCTGTTTGGTTCAGGCTCATACCTTCTTTGATTGCTATTATATTTTCAAGTCTACTATAATATCCCTTAGCTCCACTTTCTATATTTTTAAATACAATCGGTGTTTCAGATATACTCTTTATAGCATTTACTATTTTTTCGGCGTTAATACTATTACCTTGAAGTTCATTACAAAGTGTAGGCAGCTCTTTCCCATCTGTTTGTTTAATGTCAAAAACAGAAACCTTCTTAAAATAAATACCTTCAATAGTTTTTTTCTCTTTTACTATTTCACCAGTTTTAGGGTCTATGACTGGTTCTTTTGTCTTTGGGTCTATCTTATCAACCCATTTATCATATTTATAAGGACATGGTGCAAGTATTCCTATTCCTTTTTCTCCTTTTTTAACATATCTACCTAACTTTTGCCATGTTTTATATCCGGCCACTCTTGTTGCATCTGGTCTTTGAAGAAATATAAGCATAGCATTATTGAAGCTGTAATTATGAAATTGAGATTGAACTTTTAAAAATTCCTTATATTTTTCACTGTCCATTGTTTCTTTTATGCCATTTTCTAATTTTTCCATAATCTCTTTAGTTTTATTATCCATAATAACAATATCCTCCTTTCAGGTAGATGTTATAGCTACCTGGTCCTGTGTTTCTTTATCAGGGATTATATATTGTTTACTAATTAAAATCTTATCTTTTTTAATTACTTTTAATTCTTTTATTCTTAATTCTTGTTGTCCTTTTATATAGTAATCGTCATGTTGAACGACAAATGTTTCAGGGTAATAACAAATATTATCTTGGGCTAAACATAAGTGAAGATAATAATTTCCTTTGTCTTGATATAGAATTATATCAGATTGTAGTTTTGAGGAAGGAACTTTAGATTTGTCAAAATTTATAACAACCTTTTCAAATAGCATATTATTTAAGTAATTAAAATTATCAATTCTATCTTTAATCTTATCAAAAAACACACTTTTACTAATTTGAGAATAAGTGATTTTACCTTTCTCAATATTTTTATAAATATTTGTTGCTGTATTATTTTTAGTAATAACTAAAGGAGCTATATCTGTAAGTTTACCTAAACCTAATAAATGATGAAAATGTTTTTTAGCAAAATAAACTCTGATTTTCATATCATTTTCAAATGTATAATAATAATCTTTACCAAAAAGTTTTTTAAACTCTAAAGCACATTTTTTTAATTTATCCAATAAAAACACCCACCATATCAAAAAAAGTAAAAACGCTTTGGAAAGATTCCAAAGCGTTTGATTTCTTTTAAATGTGCATTTTTTACATTTCGGATAGATTATCCTAGTCAGGAAATGGCTTAATGCACAAACCAGCTTGGAACTTCCACGCTCACTTGCCTGACAAAGCGATACGTTTCATTAGTCAATTATATTATAACCTAAATTCTATAATTTTACAATAAAAATATAAAAATTTGATATAAAAATATGTAAAATCCAAATGCTTTCTAATTATTCCTAACATATCTCAATTAGTGTTTTTATTTTCAAAATCTTTAACTCTACGATAAAAAGTGTTAGGCTTCATATTAACTTTTCTCATAAATTCTCTGGCAGTAATTTCTCCGGCTTTCCACTTTGGATATAATTTTTTAAATTCAGGAGTTATTTTAATTTTAGGTCTACCAAACTTCACACCTTTTTGTTTTGCTACTTCAATACCTTCTTTTTGTCTTTCACGAATATTTTCCCTTTCTAATTCATACATAGATGCAAATATAGTAGCTATCATTTTTCCCTGGGGTGTTGTAGTGTCTATTGGCTCCTTAAGACATACAATATTAACACCTTTTTCTTTGAATATCTCCATCAGTTCTAAAAAATCTTTAGTGTTTCTTGCAAGTCTTGAAATACTTACAAAATATACCGTGTCACCTTCTCTAATAAAATCTAACATTTTATTTAGTTGTGGCCTTTTTGTGTTTTTTCCACTAATCTTATCAATAAAAAATTTTTCTATACCATAATTTTCAAGCATAGATTTTTGTCTATCAATTTTTTGGTCTGAACTGGATATTCTTATGTATCCTATATTCATATTTTCACCCCTATTAAATCATTTTCAAAGATATAATAATAAAAATGTTTCAAAAATACAAGTGAATAATGACATGTTTCAAAATGATAGAAATGAAAATATGAAATATAGAAATTGTTCTATTTAATAAAGTGTACTTTTTGAAATAATGACTATAAAAAAACCTCAATAATACCTTTTATTGTTTCAATTTCATTATTCAAATATTTAATAAGTTCAATATTTGGTTCACAGTTATTTTTTTCATTTTTTATTTTCTCATCTATAACAAGCCATTTTTTATATAATATCCAAAGTATATATTGTATTTGTTTTTTACTTAATTCTACAAACAATATCCAAAAACCTCCTTAAAAACAAAGGTACTATACCCCTAATAACATCAAAAAAACGTTAATATGGGCCGTATAAGAGTTCCATAATGTGTAAATACAAATAGAAAGTATTTATTTTGCATCATTATACGAAATATTAAACATTAAATAATGTTTTTCAGGTCTATTTTCATATTTATAATTTTTAGCAACTTGTTCTATAAATACTTTTAATAATTTATTATCATAATGTTCCTTTTCGGCAATCATAATTTCCAAAGCTTTCTTTATAGATAATTTTTTTCTGTAAGGTCTATCCATAGTCAGTGCATCAAATACATCACATATTTTTATTATTCTAGCTCCTATAGGTATATCTTCACCTTTTAAACCATTAGGGTATCCTGTACCATTAAAATTTTCATGGTGATGTAAAATATTTAAAGCTATTTCATTTGAATATCCTAAATTTAATACTTCATTATAGCTATATATTGGGTGATTATTTATATGTTTTTTTTCACTATCTGACAGTTTACCAGGTTTATTAAGAATTTTTTGAGATAAATAGGCTTTTCCTATGTCGTGGAATAAACTAGATATATATATATTATCTTTAAAATTTTTCTTAAAACCTATAAGAGTAGCTAATTTTAAACTTTGATTAGCCACTCGAACACCGTGTCTTATATCTTCAATATTAATTATCATTTAAAAATCTCTCCTTTTACTTAATCTAAACTTTTTAATTTTAAAACAACTTTTCTGGCATCAATTTTAAATTCCTTATCATATCCTTTAATTGGTGCATCTATACATATAATGTGATAATCAGGATTTGAAATATAAGAAAATGTACTGCTCCAATATCCTTCATATTGGCCTGTAGCTATAAAATTACCTTCAACATCATATATATCTACTAAATCAAGGGATTCTATTATTTCATAACCATTATTATAGATTGTACTTATTTCATATCCTACAGTTTTATCGAATGCGATATCTATACCTTGCTCTATCATTTCTCCAATGTTAAGAACATCTTTTGTTTTTGAGTAGGACCTATTATCAACTAATTTTTCAAAACCTGGTTTTTTATCTAGCTCATTAAAAAAGGCTTTAGCTCTATGTGCTGGTAAAAAGTCAGTAAAGAACCAACTACATAATAATATTAAAATAATACTCCAAATAATAGTTCTTCCTAAATGGTCCATAATAAATTCAACTAAAAAATTTCTTCTATCCATAGAAATAAACAACTCCTTTCATAATCTTTAATAAATATATTATAGGCAAGGGGATATACCCCTTGCACTAATTACTTTACATATGATAAAATCAAAGTACAGCAATTAAATATTCTTTGAGTATGAAAATTTTGAGTATGAAAAACTGTTTGAGTATATATTTTTTTGGTCGGAATATACTTGAATAGTTTTTCTTTTTTTGTTTAAAGAATGTTTATTATTAACAAATAACCTGGTCCATTTTATAATATCTTCTTTTATACCTGGTACTGATGAGAATATAAATACCCAGATTAAAGGAATAAACAAACCTCTTATAACAATATCTAATAAATCTAAAATTTTAGTTAGCTCCATTATTTGTACCTCCTCCAATAAGTTTTTTTTGTGCATTTACTATAAGTTTGTCTAATTCTTGGCTAATTTCAACAATTTCTTTTTTTGTTAATTCATTAAAATTATTAGCAACTTCATTATTCAGTTTATTTCTTAAAAAAATTAACTTGTCCATTTTTACCCCCCTTTCTTAATTATCTTTCTAATATAATTATACCAAAATGTAATGCAAATTGCAAACATAAGATATAAAAAAACAATACAAAATTATTTTGCGATAAAAAAAGCCTGGATATTTCCAGACTATAAATTTATTTAAAAACTAATTTAGTTTTTTTCTTTTTGTTATTCTTTTTATTATCATCAAATTTTAATTCATAGTTCCAATAACCAGTATCAGTGTTTTTCTTTATATATATAATAGCATCAAATTTAACATTTTCTTTATTAGGGCTTTTTAATCCTTTTACATTTGTATAACCCTTTTCAATTAAATCCTTTGCTATTTTTTCTGTCATTTTTTTACCAAAATGTTTAAAAAACTTATCATTTTTCCATATTGCAAATTTACAATCTTTATTTCTAGTTCGTTCACATGAATACGCTTTTTTAGTTTCAACTACATTCATGCCACAATCAGGACATTTTCCTAATATGTTATCATATTTTTTAATAATTCCTATTTCACTGTTAATCATTTCTTGAACCTTTTTTACAGTGAAGAAGGACATTTTTTTCATAAATGTATTACTGTCATATTCTCCATTTTCAATCTCTTTAAGTGTTTTCTCAATCTTTCCTGTAAAGTCTACTTTTAAAAGCTGCTTAACTGGGAAAAAGTGTATTACTTTAGCTCCCATTTCTGTAATTAGAAGGCTATTCCCTTTCTTCTTCACATATCCGGTATCAATTAGTTTTTTAATAGTATCGGCTCTTGTTGCCGGTGTTCCTATTGTAAAGCCTTTTAAAACATCTTCCTCATTTTCAACGTTCCTACCACAGTTCTCCATAGCACTTAAAAGAGTTTTTTCTGTGTAATGTGAAGGTGGCCTGGTGGTTCCTTCCTTAAGCTCTAAATCAGATATAATGACTTCATCACCAACATTAAGGTCTTTCACTGTTATTTTATCATCTTCCTCCTGGTCCTTATCCTCCGGTTCTTCTTCCTGGTCTATGTAAAGTGATTTCCAACCAGGATTAATAAGTGATTTTCCTTTCGTGATAAATTTATGACCTTCTACATCAGTGATAATTTCTAATTTTTCATATTCAGCTTTTTCCATGAACTGTGCTATAAACCTTTTAACTACTTCCATGTAAACAATTTTTTCATCACCTGATAACTCGTTCATGGTCGGCACTATATAGGTCGGTATTATAGCAGGGTGAGAATCTACCTTTTTGCTATTAAATACACTTTTATTAGTATGGAATTTTATATCATCAGCACTTATATTTAGCTCCGGTATATTCATAACTGCATCAAGGCTTTCTCTTGCATCATCTACCTGTGAATCATCTAAATACTTACTGGCTGTCCTGGGATAAGTTACATACTTTTTCTCATATAAAGATTGCATTACTTTTAAAACCTTATCAGAAGTAAAACCTTTAAATTTACTTGTGATATGTCCTTGTAGGTCTGTTAGTGAAAATAATTTAGGTGGTCCTGATTGAGATTTACTACTATCTTTTTTAATTACTTTACCTTTTTTATCTTTTATAATCTCTTGGATTTTAATTAACTTATCTTTAGAAAAGAATTTATCATTATTTTCATTGTCTAAATAAGTACCTATATAACTTTCATCATTAAAATTAAATTGACTTTTCAGCTTATAAAAGGTTTTTGGCTTAAAATTAGCAATTTCTACTTCTCTGTCAAAGATTAATTTAAGTGTAGGTAGTATTACCCTTCCTACCTTTAAAACCTGTCCATCACCGGTTTTTAAAGTATATACCACTGTAAGATTGATACCTAATATCCAGTCTATCCATTGTCGGCAATATCCTGCTTGTTCAAGATGTTTCATGTGTTCTTTTAGATTTTTCATACCTTTTTCAATGTCTTTTGGTGTGTGAGAAGATAACCATAGTCTTTTAATTGGCTTGTCAATTTTTAAATCGTTTTTTATCTCTGCAAAGATAAGCTCTCCTTCTCTATCTGCATCACAGGCATTAATTACTACATCTGCTTTTTTTACAAGCTCTTTAAGTATGTTAACCTGCTTTTTTACTCCTTTATCATTAATAGGTTTATATTTAAATTCTTCTGGAATAAAAGGATAATGTTTTAAATCCCAATTTTTCATTTCCGGTTTATAGTCTTTAGTATCTGCAAGGGTGTATAAATGGCCGAAGGCAAAGGATACTAAATATCCGTTGCCTTCGTAATATCCATCGCGTCTTTTATTAGCACCCAGAGCCGATGCAATATTACCGGCAACACTGGGTTTTTCTGCTATTATAAGAATAGGCATTATTAATATATCCCCCTTTAATTACAATTAATAAAAAATTCTATGAGTTGTATATAATCTCTTTCTTATATCTTGTACATATTCTTGTCCTCTTTGTAATCTAATTTTTTCAAAATTAGGTAAAGTATTAAAATCAAAACTATTATCTTTAAATTTATAAGTATAAAGTTCATTATCTAAAAAAGAATTATAGCATTTAAAATAAGTTTTAACTGTATCAGGATTAATTAAATTAGCATTAACTTCAATGATATTAGGAATTTCAAAAGTAACAACAGAATCATTTTTTTCATCATATAATTTTAAGAAAAGAGAATAACCAATATGATTTTTTACAACAAGTAAATCTTTTAAGATATAATCTTTTTCCTCAAATGAATCACCTAGAATTAAGCTAGTAGTTATTTCTTTATTCATAGAAGCTAAAAGCTCACAACAAACTGAATGTAAATTTGTAGCTAAATTTCTATTTTCACTTTCTAAAATATCAAAAATATTATCTTTATTATAAATCATTATAACTCCTCCTTATCTTTTGATTTTATAAGAAATCAGGAAATTCATTAAGATTAGCTTCTTTAGGATTACCATATGTAGGTATAACTTTGTCAACTAAAATAGCTACTGTATCATATTCTGTAGCATCTTTCTTTTTTGTTTTATTAATCAATCGGCCCTGAATTAAAATTTCAAAACCTTTCTTATAATATTTACTTATTTGCTCTGCTGCACTATCCCAAGCAACAATATCAATAAAAGTAGATTCGGTTTTAGTTATTGGTATAGCTATTCTGTTATTTAAAACTTTTTTATTATCACCTACCTCTTTAATTTTTACATCATAAACTAATCTTCCTAATTCCATTAACATTTTAAATTCCCCCTTTATTTTTTAATACTTTTTATTCCTGGTTTAATTAAATCTAAAACACTTCTCCTTACATCTAACGTTAGATTAACTTCTTTTGTAAGAGTACCTTTATATGCTCTTACAGTAAAAGTATATGGTGGTCTTAATCTGTTATTATCAGGGTCCAGGGTTTTGTCGGTTTTTACATTAGTAATGTAAGTTAATATATCAGTTTTATGGTCTATAGCACCATTAACATTAAAAACTAATGGATATGTGTATTTTCCAACTCTATCATCTTTTACTATTATGTCATTTGGTACAATAATTTCTATTTTATCGGCATATCCTTTTGTTTCTATAGTAAATATTAATTCATCACCAGCTAAGGCCGGTTGAGGCATCAATGTAGCTGATATTATTTGTAGAGTTACTACTTTTATTTGAAGTGTTTTAATTTCTGAATTACCGTTAGGTGTGGTAGCTGTAAATCTAAATTGATAATCTCCTTCCGATAAACTAGGAACTGTATAGCTCTTTGTCCAGTTTTTACTATTTCCATTAATAGTTCCAGTTAAATTAATAGTATCAATATAGTTATTTAAAGAATCATATAACTTTACAGTAACAGAATTTACATATTTTGATGTAGTAGCTGATAAAGTTATTACATCATTTGGAGAAATTTCTCCTGGGGCAGTAGGTACAAGATTTATTGGTGTTAAGACATTTACTTTTTCTGATATTGTTTTACTATTTCCATTTTGTATAGTAGCTTTTGCATAGAAATTATAATAATCTTTGTCTGGTTTTGTTGAAGGTATAGTATAAGTTCCTGTCCAGGTTATATTATTTCCTACTCTTGGTCCTTTTGTAAGGTTTATTGAGCTTTCTCCTTCAAGCCAGACTTCTACATTGTCAACATCTATGGGACATGTGGTAATGGCTTCAATTTCTATATTTTCACTTGTTGGTATTCCTGTAGGATATAAAGGAGTAAGGTTTATGGATATATCTAATGGTGTATTTACTGTCAATGTTAAATCCTGTCTTATCTCTTGATTATAAGGATATATAGCATATACTTCAATATTGTAATTATTATCAACAAATATTTCAGCTGTATCTACATTTACAGAGTAGTATTGATTACTCACTTCATTTGTTACTTTATAAAATTCAAAATCATCAATATAGAATTTAAATGTGCTATTACTATGTCCCCTAAAAAGGACTTTTGTATAATCATACTCTGAATCATTTGGTATTATTATTTCACCTTCTATATCTTGCCAAACTCCTGTCAAATTGGTATCAGCTAGATTAGGCACATGATAAACCCGATGGTCGGGATTATTAGTATTCGTATAGAAGTTTTCCCAGTATAATCCGTTATAACTTGTTGCTGGCTCATCAAATAGTATTCTATACCTATATCTATATCTTTCTCCTTTTTCTAAAGTAAAAGTTTTGTATATTAGAGATGTGCCTTTTGGAGATGCTTCAAGTTTTACTACATTATTTCCTCCATAATCAACTACAGTAGGTTGCACTGTATTATCATAAGCTATCCACTTGCTAAAATCATCTATGTTATCAAAGTTTGTTTCATATACTAAAATTTCTTTTTCCTCATAGTCCTCATAATCCTTGTTTAATGTTACCCACTGAGTAGTTAAATCTATAGAATTTCCTTGTGCTGATTCTTGATATTCACCTTCTATAGCTGAATCAAACACTGTATACCAAGTTGTACCATCAACAGAAACTTCTGTTTTTGTATTATAATAAGTTCTACCGTCAGCATAGTAATGCCATACATTGATTTTATCAAGTTCATAAACAGCTCCTAAATCAATTTGCATATATGTCGGTGAACCACTTGAAGTATAAGTATAATTATATGTGTTTTTATCTCCGTCTACTAATCTAGAAAGTGGTCTTGAACCACTTGGTGGTGTACCACCACAGGTTACACTTTTATTTAAAGCAACATTATCACCTGCTTTATCTATAGCTTCAATTTCAACCCAATGGTCGCCAGAATTTGAAGTAGAGCCATTAGTCCAATCTCTGATATATCTTACCTTTAAACTTTTATTTATTTTTGCTACAACACCCTGACTATCCTTCGATACGGTAGCATTTATTTTATAGCTTTGACTTGCATAAATCGTACTAGGTTCTAATGATGAACTAAGTCTTAAATCAAGTACTTTAAATTGCTTAGTAGAAGTAGCTTCAATTCCTTCATTACTCCTTATTGTCATACGAACTTCATAGTTACCAATTTCGTTAATTTGTGGAAGGTCAAATGTAAAGAAGTAGCTTGACATATTATCCATTTCAAAAATAGTTGTCCAATTATTAGTAGTTATATCTCTGTATTCAACCTTAGTGTATTTAATACCATGATTCTGAACTGTCTGCATATAATCTTCATTGAAAGAATCATTATCTACTGTTATAATACTTCCTTTTTCAAAAACATCATTAACCAATTCTGTATTTTTTCCGTTGTTCTTTATTGGGTCAGATAATAATTCAAAATCTGCAACCGGCTTACTAACTACATATACTATGCCACCATTAACCCAATCTGAATATGTTCCATCTTCATCTAATACTCTAGCTTCAAAGGTATATTCTCCTTTTTGAGTAGGTTTTGTTAAAGGTTCTGTATTAACAATTCCACTATTTACATGTGTACCCTCGCTATTTTGATAATAGCTTGAATTATGAGTAAATCTGTACTCAATGGTATCACCAAAAGGTGTATCATCAGTAGTAGTGTAATCGTGTTGAATCTCACCTTGACCTTTAACTATAACTGTTGGTGTTACTGTATATTCTAGTGTCGGAGCATCATTATTCACAGTAACCGTCTTAATTATTTCTGCTGTTTTAAATACTCTGTATTGGTCTAAATCGTAACCATCAAGTCCTATACCATTTTCATAGTATTCAGTTACAACTTGTTTAATTCTACTATTACCTACTTTTTCAATTTCAAATTCCCCTGCTTCATTTAATTCTAATTGATACCAGGTAAGTCCACTTGGACTAAATGTACCATCTCCATTGTCTACATATTTTGTATCTTCTATAAAATATTCTATAGTTCCGATACTATCATCATTGGAGCTAGAACTATCTGTAAGTTTAAATGTTGCTTTTCCTTCTTCGTCTCTTTGTCCATCACCTGAAATACTAAAACTAGCAGTAGGATTATTGTCAGCATCAATAGTAAAGTTAAAGGTTTGTGTACTTTGATTACCTTCTGTATCGCTTAATTTTATAGTAATGCTTTTATTTCCTGTAGTAGTAAATACCCTTGAAAAATCTTTTTGAGTTGGTTTATTAGTTGGTCTTACATCACTATTATTAATTGTTATATCTAAGCTGTTCCAATCTATAGGATTAGTACCTTCCGTAGCAGTTACATGAAAATCCACTCTATGATTTATCCTTAAATCACCTTCTACAGATAGATTTATCGTTGGAGGTACTACAGTTTCTTGTGGAGGATTTATTGGTATATCATCTTCTGATTCTACTATATGAATTATTATTTGTGCTTCATTACTGTATTTATCGTAGGTACTTACTCCTGTATTATCTTTTTGTCTATGTTTTACTGTATAAGTACCTACATATTCAATTTGTGTAAGTGGACTAGATAACCACTTGTTTCTATCTGGGTGTGTGCCTTCTTGATGAATATAGTACCACTCACTTGATTTAGAAGGGTCACTCTCATAGTCATTGTAGAAAGTGTCATAAATAAGGAAATCGTCTTTTGTAAAATAGTATTCATAAATAATATCTTTAGGCTCTTTTTCATTAACCAAGTAGTTTTCTAATTGATTTAAACCATCAGAAATACTCGTTGTTTCAAAAAATGTTCCACCTGTTTTATTAGCAAATTCTTCTCCTATAGACCTGAAATTATTATCGCCTATAGGGGTAAATATTAAATCTGAAGTAATATTAATTATTTCATCTATTTCATAACTCTCCATAGAATAGTTATCAAATCCTATAGGAACTATATACTTTTCACTATCATTACTCTTCCATTGTATAGAATTAATAGAAGTTTCTAATACTGTTTTATAGTTGTTATAAGTTTTAAATCTATGAATGGTTTTATTGTATTTGCTTGTATATATATTTAAATTTCTGAAATGATATATTCCATCATCTACCCTATAATTTCCTCCAATTACAATCCCGTATGTTATTTTATGTCCATTTTTAGTTTCTATCTTCATGTATTTATTATAATAATCATCTATTAAAAAATATAAATTTCCGTTAGGTAAATATATATATTTATCTGAACAATCACTTAAATCTTTTGAAAGTATTTCAGTATTATTACTGTCTAATACATAAAAATATGTATCTCTTTTGCTCTGATAATATACTCTAAACATAAAATATGTTTTTCCATTAAAGGTTTCACTATATAACCCATAACCATTTCTGCCTCTATATTTCGAAGTGTTCATAGTAGCACTTCCAATTTCATTTAGTTCTATATCATATGCTTTGATTTCAGTATCGTACAAACAGTCAGTATTACCTGGTGAAAACAAGTAACTTAATTCCCCAGTATATTGATTTACACTAACCTTTGTTTTACTCATAGCATAAGCCATACTTGTAGTATTAAAGTCAATAGTTCTTATTGATTTTTCTTTTAATACGTCTCCATTTGTAGCATCTAATACAATTGCACCTATTTCTATAATTTTGCCGTCTTGACTTTCGCTACGCAAACCCATACTTATTACTTTGTTGTCAATTACTGCAATATTGTAGTTATCTATAAAACTCCATACATAATGATAACCACTTATGAAGTTATTTAAAGTTTTATTTATAACTAAATTCCCATTTCTATCATATTTTTTATATGTTGAATTATCTATAATATGAAGGTTTAATTCTTTGTCTAATATAGATGTTTTTCCAAAAATTCCTATATTTATACCTTTACTTGTGTAATTTAATATTGGAACTGCATATTCGTTATATAGTATATTTTCACCAGTTACTTTATTTCTAACAATAAATCCGTTTACTGTATCACTGGTATATAAGGCATAACCTGAATAGTCTGTTGTTGTTATTTTAGGAAGTGATGCTATTTTATTCCCTGTAGTTGCTTCATAAATGTCAACCCAACGTTCATAATAGTTATTACCTAAATAGTTATTCCCATATTGGAAAATATATTTTTGGTTGTATCTAGTAACGTCCTTTGTGCTAACTGTTAAATCAGTAAGTTCTTCAAATTCAGATTCTATAATATCTGAATGTTCTACAACGTGAGTAGTAATATTTATATTGTTATTTAGAATATTTGATTTAAAATCTACTATTTCGTTTTCTAAAGTAGCTCTATCTTTTTCATGTGTGATAAATGCTATTTCCATTTTTCCTGATTTTCTAACCTTAAAGTCAACATAGGGCTTTACATTAATGACATCAACTACTTTGTTTGTTATAGTTTCTAATCTATCATTGTCATTTACAAAGCTTTCTATTGTTTCTTGTCCAAATTGTTCTTTAGAGATAAGTCTTACATCAACTTTACCAATCGTACTTTTATTAAAACTTACCTTTCTCATATCTCCTGTTAAGTCCATAAAACCGTCTAACATGCGAACATCATAATATGTTTCATCTAAAAAGCTATTATCATGGTCATTATCAAAAGCAACAAGCCATGTTCTAGTAACAAAATCATTATCGGTACTGTATGACCTATCTTCTAATACTACAGGAGCTTTATTATCTAATACTGGGTCACGTATAACCTCTGATAAAGTAAATAATTCTGCAATTGGGTATTTGTCAGCTTTAATGGTTTTCTTAAATGTGTATGTATCGTTATTTCCCCTAGTATCTTCTTGATATATTGTAAATTCAAAGTCTTTATCTGTATTTGTTTTTATTAGAAAATCTAAGGTTATTGTTTCTTCATGTGTTTCTGTATTACTATACTGCATACTATTAGTTTTTATATTTGTGCTATCTGGGTGAGAAGATTTTGTAACCCTTACCTTTTCTCCTGTACTAAGGTCTTTTATTTCAACATAGGTTTTTGCATTATTAATTGGATATTTAGGATTAAACCATGTTTTAACTGTTAGAGTTTGTTTTCTATCATCTTTTTGAGTTCCACTAATCTTTGCACTAGCAATTACAGGTGTTGGCTTAACTTCAAATGTATCTGTATCCTTAGGGTCTGTTCCTTTTATTTCTATTTCAAATTCTATTTCTTGAACACCTAGTTCTTCTGTAGATATTTCTCCTCCATTTGCTCTAAGTCTACCAGAATAAGGGCAAGTTAAATCAAAGTCATATCCTGCAATTCCTTCTTCTACAGCTTTTTTTATTGAGTATTTTTCAGTACCATAGGTTACTCTACTTCCATTTGTAGAAACATCAAATGGAACGCCCTCATATACAATACTTGGTACTCTTACTTTTGCTACACCACTTGTAGGAGTATTATCAGTTATAGTATTGGTATCACTGTTTGTAGCTATTTTTCCTTTTGTATCTTCAATTTCCACGCTATATGTATGACTACCTTCACTTGAAAAGCTTTGTGTTATTTCTGCTTGTCCATCATATTCACTTCTATATGTTCCATCTATAGTCCATTTATAATTTATAATTTTAGCTCCATAACTTGCTATACTACCTTTAGCTGATACTGTGAAAACTTCATTAATTTCTGCATCAGGAGCTTCTACAAGTGCTATAGGGTCAGAATCAGGCTCTTGCTTATTTACTGTTATATACTTTATTGCCGTATCTTCTCTAAAACTAGCTCCATCTTCTCCGTTATTAAGATAAAGTTCAAGTTTATAATATCCTTCTGAAAGTCCATTTTTTAGTTCATTTTCAGCTTCATTTTTGTTATTAAATTCTTTTATTACATTACTTGTAGCTGTATCAATTACTTTTAAGTTCCAATTTATTATGTCTGTTCCATTAGCATAGGACTTATCTTTAAAACCTATGGACTGATTTTCATATACACTAGAATTCAAGTCAAAATCAGCAGTTACTTCCATGACAAGTGGCTTTACATCTTCAACTGGGTAGTCTTTAGTTAATGTTTGATACCATATTTTACCGTCGCTTGTTTTATGATACATCCTTATACTAGCTTGTGTCCCTTCGCCTTTTAATCCTTGAACTAGAAAGTAGTCAAGTAAATCATCACGATTTTGCCATGAGTTTGGAAATCCTTCCTCGGCTAAAACTTCTTTTATGGTTTCTTCTTTTAAGGCTCTATTTTCAGGAAAATTACCTTGTTCTACTATATAAAGTGGTTGTATATTTTTTTCATAAGGCTTTCTTCCTGAATCTGCATCATTAATAAATTCTTTATTTGAATAGCTATTTCCATCTATGGTATAACCTAAATATCTGTATTCTCCGTTAATGTCTTTATCTCCAAAAGGTTGTCCAAAAACTAATATATGTCTATCTTTCAGTATTTCAAAGTTTATACTTTTACCACTTACTGTTGTATTTCTAGTAATTCCAACAGGTAATCCGATTTGATAAGTTGTTCCTCCTGCTTCATACCAAAATAATGATATATCAACAGGTTGTTCTATACCTAAAATACTTTCTGCATAGGCAACATTATTTTTCTTAAATACATCTAAATTTATGGTTGTTAGTAAAATTAATATAACCATTAATATAGATATTAACTGTTTTTGTTTTGGAGAAATAGTCATTATTTCACCTTCTCACCTATAAAAATGTTTACTACTTCTTGAACTTCACTATAGTTAGCATAATATACTCTACCATCTGCTTTATACGAATTATTATAATTTCTATGATTTTTAGTATCATATAAATTCTTCATTAAACTAAATACTTTTTCATATTCAGTTGGAAATATAACTTTTAGGATTTCTTTATATTTTTTTACTGTTTCATTGCTAAAATCTTTTATGCAAGATATATATATATCCCCTCTTTGGTTTGGTTTATCTTCGATTGTAATGTAGTATTTTAAATTTAAATCATTTTCACCTACTAAAATAGAAGCTCCATAGGTTTTATGTATTCCAATCTGATAGTTTCCTTTTTCATTTTCAGCAATTATATTTATTACTTTATTAAAAGTTTCTATAGATTCTTTAGTTGGTGGAACTATTGTTACTGTTTCTTTACTCCAATCATCTATTGCTACTATCTTGTCATTATATAGAGTTTCTTTTACATATTTGCTTTTAAGTTTATTTATATCGTTTTCACCTATTAATACAGTTCTAGTTTCATTATCCCAATCCACCTTAACCCCTAGAGTTTCACTTATAAATCTTACTGGAACTAGAGTTCTTGAATCCTTCAATATGGCTTTAGAATCAAACTCTACTACTTTATCATTTACTGTAGCTTTGTTTTCTCCAATAATAAGCTTTATAGTATTAGAATCTTTTTCTATAGTTACTTGTTTTAATTCTTGATTCCAACTTACTTCTGCTCCTAAAGCTTCACTTATAAATCTAACTGGTACTAAAGTTCTGTTATTTTCATCAATTATAGGCTGCACATCAGGAAATTTAATTTTATTTCCATTCAGAATTATACTAATATCTGAATCAGCTTTGGTTATATTTGGTAAAAAAATGATTAAAGCTATCATCAATATTAAAACTCTTTTCATATAATCCCTTCCTTTCAATCAATATAAATAAGTTTATCTATATAAATATTATAACATTTTGTACTGCAATTTGCAAACATTTTATTCAAAAAATACTGCTTTTTTATAGAAAAAGCAGCTATTTTTTAATTGCTGTTTTTATTTTCAACAGACAAATTAATATTTAATTCTTCTTCACTGTTAATTATATCCCATTTGTTTTCAGGAATTTTAACTAATTCAAAACTTCCTAATCTTTTCTTTTCAGCTATTTCTCTAATTTCTTCGTGTGTTTTTACTGCTATATTAATTTCTTCAACTGAACTTTCTCCACTTTCTAAAACTATCTTTCCGGCTCCATCAATCATATTTACTAATTTTATTTTATATATTTTTCCACTATTACCAGCGTTATCTATATATAAAAGTCCATAATATTCTCCTTCTTTTAATTGTGTTCCTAAAAAATTATCTATTGAATTAACTTTTATTCCTATCTGAAACATATCATCAACATTGATTTTTGTTTCTCCCCTAGAAATAAAATTACTTTCTAATGCAAAATCGCCAGCAGTAGCATCTATAACAAGAGTTTTGTTAACCACTTGACTTATATTTTTTAAGGCATTACTTGGAATTAAAGAAATAGGAGTAGGTTTCATATATAAATCGTCTTTTCTTATTTTAGTACCTTTATTAAGGTTATACTTAAAATAAGCTATGTTTTCTTTTGGTTCCGGCTCAACAGATTTTTTAATAGTTTTATATGCTAACAAAGTAAAAACCATAGAAATAGCTAAACTGATAATTGCATAATTCATAAGTCTTTTGTTTATTTTCATATTATATCACCCTATTTTTATTGAAATTGAGAATAAAATGTTTTTGTATCAACTATTACTTCAATCTTTTTATAACAATCTCCAACAAAATTAATATAAATAGGAAATTGTAAACTTATATATATAGATGTATTATTAATATTTACACCATTTGGTGCAATAGTCGGTAATTCATCTGGATTATATATTGTTATATCGTCAATTATCACTGGATATGCTTTTAACTTTATAAAACTATCATCTTTCGGATAATAAGAATCATCAAGTTTTAAATTTTTCTTTATATATTCTCTAACCTTACTTTCTGCATCATTTTTAATTAAATAAATATCTCTTTTTTCTTCGTCAGTAATAATATGTCTTTTAGCTAATATATCAAGGTCAACTTCTGGGAAGGCAGACCACCCAGAAGTTATTATTTTACCCTCTATTCTATTAGTTAAAGTATATAGCTCTATAATATTGTTTAACATTACAAAACCACCAATTATGGCTAAAATTAAAACTGCCGATAATAATAAATAAAATATTTTCATATAATCACCATTAATTTTCTAATCCAAAATATCTTGTACTATTTTCATATGTAGATTTTACAGATTTATTTTCTCTAGTATAATCTGGATTAATTGTATCGTAATCATAATATGCCTCTACTTTAAGAGTAATTTCACTGCCCCATTCAGCACTTACCGGGGCAGTAATTGTAACATTTTTATATCCTATACTCATTAATTCATTCTCTAAATTAGCTTTGTCTGTACTATCTAATCCCCCTTTAGCAATCATTAAAGATAAATATTTATTGCATATATTATCAAAATCATTTCTTGCAAATGTAGGAGTAGTTTCACTAACACCAATAGCAAATATCAATATAAAACTAATTATCAAAACACCAGCTATAATTAAAGTACCTGGAATATCCATAATACCACCCTTAACTCATTACAGCATCTATTTTACCTTGAATCCATGTTTTAAATTTATTTGCTATATAAGTAAAAGTATCTGTTATATCTGTTTGCATAGCAATTACAGCTAATACTAATATACCTGTAAAAAGTAAAGTCATTACTACACTGAAACCTTTTTCGTTATTAATTGCATCATGAACCCTATTTCTTAAATTAATTGCCATATTAAATAATCTTTTTTTCATAAAAAATCCTCCTTTTTATCTATCTCATAATTTTATTTATATTTATAAAAACCCCTTTTAATATTGGTGTTGCCACCATAAAAATATAGCAAGTAAATAATAATATTGATGCAAGTATCAATTTATTTCTTTTCATCTCCCTATCAAGTCTTTTTTTTAATCTTTTATTTCTTTTCATCATTATAGCTTGAGCCTTATGGTTCTGCTCTGAAAATCCTGTCTGTTCTTTTTGTTCTAATATAAAACAAAATGCTTGAATTTCCATTATATTTGATGATTCTTTTAAAATATTTAAAGCCTTATTTAGATTTCTTGTTACTTTATAGCAACTTGCAGTCTGTTCTAAAGGAATTTTCAAAGGTTCTTTAGCTATTCTAGCAGAATTAGCTAAAATTACATCTATTGGCGTTCCTATTTTACTTTGAAAATATACTATATCTTGTATATCACATAAAGAAATTTGAATTTTATTTTTCCTATCAATATAAGACTTATACAAATATGTATGTAGTGGAATAATTGCTAAAAAAGCTAATATAAGCATTTTTTGAATACCCATAGAAAACAAGGTATAAAAAAGCAAAATAACCGTCAAAAACATCATCAATATATAAGTCTCAATTTCTATATTTAATGGGTATCCTGCATCTTTTAAAAATTTATCAATTCGTTTAAAATAATAATTGTTGGTTAACTTGCTTAGAAAGTTTCTTTTTGTTTTGAAATAGTCCTTAGATTTATCAACCTCCTTACTTTTATCTCTTGTTAAAAAGAAAAATATCAATAAAAATATAGCAAATGCAAAAAACATATTTGAAATAATTAATAACTCTATAAAACAGCCCCCCTTTAATCAGATTTTTCTAAGGTCATATAAATTATATAAATTGAAATAATTATATCTATAATAAAAACAACTTGTCCTAAAAAAGTATTAGTTATTTCAAGTTTGTATTTACTATTTAATATATAAAAGATTACTGAAAAATTTAATAACAATAATAAATATAAACCTATACTTAAGATTTTATCTTCTGTATCTTCTTTATCTGAATCATCATTAAGATTACTTATTTCATTTATAAATTCATCAATTAAAAGAACTATATCACTACCTTGTAGATATGCAATTTTTAAATTTTCCATAAATATTTTAAGTTCACTGTATCCAACTTTTTTTATAAAGTTATTCATACAAGTAACTGCTGGAATTTTATGTTTATATTCATAAACCATTATATCTACATATGTTTTTAAAGGTTCAATTAGATAACTTTTTGATTTTTCAAAAGCTATAAAAATATCACCGGTTGCTACTGTATAATTCTTTAAAATAATTAAGAAATCAACTGAATATTTTTTTATTTTATCAATCATTAATGTAGTTATTAATTGTAGTATTGAATATGGTAATATAAAACCTAAAACAGAAAATAAAACAGAAGTTAATAAATTCATATATTGACTAACCCATAAAAAAGACAAAGTAGCAAAAATAAAACATATAAGCAAATGTATAAGCACATTATATGGAATGTATACTCTTATGTTTGAATTTAAGATAATTTCATCAGTAAATTTTATAAAACGGCCAATTCTCGATTGTTTACCACTTTCTATAGTTTTGTCTATGGCCCTTGAAGTAGCTTTAGCACTTTTTCTAATGTTACTGTATAAAGATTTAATTTCTATAGAAAGAGTAAATAGTATGATGCTTATAGTAGTAAACAACATAATTAAGAACCATAGCCAAAACATTCAAATTCTTCCTTTCTTATTAAGTTTGCATCATATAACTTGTTAAACATATCCTTCGATTTTATAATACCAACCTTTCTATGATTACCTTCAATAAAAGTAGTTTCTTTTCTAATAACATCAAATGTCCATAAATCATTGAATCTGTTATTTTCATCTTCAAACACAACTTCAACAACTTCTCTAACAGTGAATCGGTCCATGTATATAATGATATTTATTGATTTAAAAAGTATTTCTCTTAGTACATTAGTAGGTATATCTGTACCAGACATCTTCATATTTATAACTAGCATATCTATTACCTCTCTTGCACTTGTAGAGTGAGTAGTTGACATTGTAGTATTTCCTGATAAAGCTCCTTTAAAAAAAGGCATGGCCTCGGACCCTCGTATCTCACCGAAAATATATCTATCTATCGTTTCTAAAAGACCCATATCTGTAAGCTCTGTAAGACCAGTTACATGTCCTTTCTCATTTCTCTTAACTAATCTTTGTAAAGCTCCTGGATGTTTTAAAAACCATTCTGGGTGTTCTTCCATAAGAAGTATTCTCTCTGTTTCAGGTAATTCTTCCGTTAAAGCTCTAGCAAGAGTTGTCTTTCCTGCTCCACCTTTACCACAAATAACTATATTAGCACCTGCAAAATTATATCTTTTAAGTTCATCTGCCAATTCTTTTGGTAGCATACCAATTTCAATTAAATCACTTAATTTGAAATTATCTTTTCTATGTTTTCTAAATACTACAGATGGACTTAAATGTGCAACAGGACTTATACAAGCAACAATTCTTAATTTATTTTCGGCATCATGAAATTTTGCTAAAGGTCTATTTTCGTTTATTTCTCCACCTAACTTTGCATTTATACTTCTTATGAATGATGTTAAATTGCTAATAGTACCAAAAGAATCATTAACCCTTTCTCTTTTGTTTTTAACTTGAATCCAAATATTATCAGGTCCATTAATAAAGACACCATTACAATCATTTATATCTAAATATTTTTGAACTATACCATAACCAAAGATATTATCCATAATATCTTTTATAAGCTCATTTCTTTTCTTATTAGCAACTTTAAAATTATATTGATTTATATATTTAATTATTTTGTTTTCAAGGGCAGATTCAGGGGCATTACCTAATGTAATATCATTTACTAATTCTTTATCATTAGATATAACTTCACTTGTTATTTTTTCTAAAACATCATAGATAGATAAATATGTAGTTTTTTTATCATCTTTTCTTATCTTTGCTCTTTCAGAAATCCTGTCGACAATCAAATTATCACCCCTTAATTAATATCAAGCTGCTCTTTATCTTTACCACCCTTATTTTCTCTCTTTAAACTTATTAAATTTGCTATTGAACTAAATATATTGGTCTTTTTATTAACCTTAATGTCTATTTTATTTAAAATTGGGATATACTCGTCAATAAGTTTAGAATTTCTAAATCCATTTAATTTATCATAATCTTTATATTCAGATATGTAGCCTATAACTGGATAATTAAGTTTTGATTCTATTTCTAAAAAAGTTAAATCATCACCAGAATATTTATTTATTACAATATTAAATTTTCTTATATCAAAGTCATTATATTTTTCAAAGCCTTTTAAATATCTAGTAACAGTATCTAGAGAATAATTACGGCCTCTAACTGGCACTATAACAACATCAGATAAGTATAAAGCTCTATCTGTAGTTATAACATCATACCAGGAATGAGTATCTATAATTACATAATCATAACTAAATCTAGCTTTTTCAATAATTTCTTCAAAATATTCAGGTCTGTTAGCATTATAAAAATCATTTATATCATAAAGACCACATAGTATATGTAGATTTTTATTATATTTACTTTCTTTCGTATAACTTTCTAAAACAATATTATTTAAGCTTCTTTTAACAACTGCATCTAAGGCATTACTTAATGAATAATCAAATTTCATATCAAATATTTCTCTTTGAACAGGTTTTAAAGGGTTAAAATCTATTAAAAGAACTTTACATTTTTTAAATGTAACTATTGCATGGGCTAAATGTGATGCTATACGACTAGCTCCCTCACTTGTTGGTGAATATACAACTATAACTTTTTTAAAAACACTTTCAATTTTTTCTATATATTCAACTTTAGTTTTAACTTCTTTATCCTCTTTGCTATTTTGAATTTTTACTCCTATATCCCATTTCACAGCTTTAGAATATGAAGTAGGCTTATCAAGTATCTCTAATAATAAAGGGCCAATATTATCTGAATCCTGTGGTGCTAATATATCATAAACACCCATAGTTACAAGTAATGATAAAGTTTCATTTCCTGGTATGTAATTTTGTGCAATTATAATAATTTGTGTGTGTTCATTTCTTATTCTGTAATTTCTAACAGCTTGTGCTAAGTCCGTTTCTCTTTCAAGGCAGGTTATATCAATGATTAAATGTTTTACCGTTATTCTATTTATTTTTTCTATTTCAGAATTAATATCAACGTCAGTATCTATAACTTTATATAAAATTTCATCACCTTTAGAATTTATTACTTGTTCAATGTCTTTATAATATTTAGGACCAACTACAACTGCAAACATATACTTTCTCACTCCTTTCTTTATAAATAATATATATTTCGACACAAATAATCAACAATTTATTTAATCGACAAATGCCGACAATTGTTGCAAAATCAACGTTTTGAACTAGGTGTATCATAGTGCATCACCATAGCTAATAAAAAAAAGCTATGTTAAAATATTCTTTGAGGTGAAAAAAACATGGTAATATCTAAAAAAAATACTAGAGTTACAATAACTATACCAAAAGAATTAAAAAGGGAATTAGAAGAAAAAGCAAAACAAGAAAATCGAACTTTAAGTAATTATATTGTTCATATATTAAAAAAACATTTATCTTCTCCCTAATTCCTCTGATATGAAATTAGGGAGATTTGTGATTAATCAAGATTTAAAAATGATTTTGGGTCTCCTGTCTCCTTAACTTTATTAAGTCTTGAATACACTAACATTCGTATCATACTTGATAAAGTCATGCCACCTAATTCATCAGCAATTCTTTGAAGTTCCCTATAATCATCTTCTGGTAATTTAACATTCATATTCATATTTTTTCTTTTCCTTTGTTTGTCCTTAGTATCTGTCATGTAAAATACCTCCATTTAAGAAAATTATAACATAATAATTTTGATTTGTAAATAAAATTATATAAAATGTTTTACGTTAGTTTACCAAATTATATATTATCTTATACCTTATAATATCAATAATAATAATATTTTGTAAAATTAATAATTACCTACATAATCAAGTGGATTTACAAGTTGTTCATTGAATCTCATTTCAAAATGTAAATGTGGTCCGGTGCTTCTTCCAGTATTACCAACTGCTCCTATAACATCACCTTTATTTACAGTATCACCAACCAATACATTAATTTGTGCCATGTGTAAATATCTCGTAGTCCATATATTTCCTTTGCTATCAGCATGTTTTAATTCGACCCAATATCCTGCATTGCCATTACTATATGAAACAACAGTTACTTGGCCATCAGCAGATGCAATAATAGGCTTTCCATTTGCATTTTTTCCTGATATATCTATACCTGTATGGAAACTACGTTTACCTGTTACAGGGTGAGTTCTCCACCCAAAATCACTTGTGATAACATTTAAATCTGGTGTAGGGAAAGCAAAAAAACCACTAGATATTACATCAATACGTTCTGGAAGCTCTATATATTCACCATAAATTTGAGGAATTATATTATCAGCTAAAAGTTTATAAGCCCATTCTTTTTTATCTTCTGATAAATCGCTTAATAAATCATCAATACCTAAACTTTTATATTCAATTTTATATTTATATTTTTTATTATTAATAGTAAACTCTTTATCATTGATTTCATTGAATGAACTCATAACATACTCTATATCATCTAAAGATTCATTATAACCTCTATTTTCAACAAAGTTCTTAGCATCATCATAATCATCAATATTTGTAGTTGAAATTTTTTTCCACTCTCTTTCTTTTTTATTATATTTATATTTTTTAGCTTTAATATCTAGATAATCAAAGGCAGTATTAACAATATCATCATAACTTATATTATCAAAATTATTATCAAGTCTTACAGTATCTAAAACTAACATATCTACCCAACTTACGTTTGTTGTATTCCCAACCCTTTTATAAATTTCCACATATTCATCATTAGCATCTGGTAAAATAGCAAAAAGTATAATTGTAGGAAATATCAATAAAAATATAAAAATAGCAATAACAATTAATACGAATTTTATTATTTTTTCAGGTTCAGTAAAAAAATCAAAAATTAATTTCCTAGCTATAAGCGAAAGTATACTAACTGGTTCTGCCATAATTAATAACCTCCTACTAAAAAGGGAAAGGACTTATTTCCCTCCCCCTTTACCAAATAACTTAAGCTCAAAATCATCTAATTCAACAATAGCATGTATTCTCTTTGAACCGGCCATAAGTAGTCCATGTCCTCTTTTCTTTTTTGCTAACATTTCTTGCTCTGCTTCTGTTAAATCCATCAAATCTGTTAATTCTTTCAAATTTTTACCATCAGTACCCATGAAAAATTTAAAAGTAGCATTATCTAAAAGTGCCTGACCATATCTTTTAATTTTATCGTCTAAGAAATCAACTACACTATGGGAAATAACAGCTAAACCACCTGTATATTTGCGAATACGTTTACTAAAATTTCTAACAAATTGAAGTGCTTGTGGAACTTCTGGGTCAACGATTAAATATGCTTCATCAATACCTAAAAGAAGTTTTTCTTCTCTATTTCTTGATGCTTGTTGCCACGCCCAAGTTAAAATGTTAAAATATTGAGTTCTTTTAATAGTTTCGTCAGCTTCTTGCAAATCATGGGTGTCAAGTACAATAAAATCGGAATTAGATTGTATTGTTGTATATCCATTCCATATAGAACTATCAGCACCAATAGCAGAACTTCTTAACAGTAAAGCTAGGTCATCATATTTATTTCTTCTTTTTTCTGGTATTTGTTCATCCTTAGATTTATTAATCAGTAATTTATAAAGTTCTTCCATTATAGGATATTGTTCATTCGATATATTAGCTGTATCTGTATCATATGTAATGCCTTTACTAAAATATAATTCTTCTAAGACTTCTTCAAGTAAAGCTCTGTCAATATCATCAAGATTTTTTAAATAAAGTCTAAAAAAAGTACGAAGGGTTTGCATATGTAAAGCTAAAGGTCCCATTCCTTTACCTTCATCTTTATAAAGTTGTTCATCTTCATCATCATCTACAGGAACGTCTTTAACTTGTAATGGATTAATTCTTCCACCTTTTCCACCACCACAATTAATCCATTGTCCACCTAAATTCTCACATAATTCTTTATATTCTCGTTCAGGGTCTATTATAATAATTTTCGTACCTTGTGCATACTCATTGAGTAAGATATGTTTAACTGTTGAACTTTTACCAACACCAGGAATACCTAATATTGTCCAATTTGAATTTGTCCTATCTCCCCCTCTTTTCCATGTATCAATTATAATAATTCCACCGTCATTATCTTTCCCAAAGATATATCCTATACCATCATTAAGGCCAGAAGAATTAAAAGGATAACTTCCTGCTATAGTTGATACTGGCATATTACGATTAGCTATCTCTTTAATTGTTTCAGGACAAAATCCATATGGACTAACTGAATGAAGGGCATCTTCTTGTTTAAATACAGCAGTTCTTCCTTTCATACTTGAAGCAGCTATAGCTCCTTCAACTTTTCTAGTTTTTCTTTCAAGTTCATCTTTATCTTTTGCAAAAATCATTATAGCTATCGTAACATAAAATACACTCTGCTGTTCTTGGTCTATTAATTTAAGTAGTTTTTTAGCATCATTATACTGTTGTTCTGCTCTTTGTATCATAATTGCAGGACCTGGATTTCTCAATTTTCCTGCTAATTCACCTATTGATTTTGATATATTTTCAATAAGTTTACCTGGTTCTGTAGGTGTTAAATGAATTGAACATGTAACTCCTTCCATATTAGCAATTTTTGAAAGCCAACCTATTTTAACCCTAGATGGATATTTTGTAATTAATAAAACTCTAGCTAAATTATCACCAAACCAAAAATAACTCTTATTAAATTCTATTCCCATAGGAGTAATAACATTTACTATATGATTATTTACAGGTCTTGATTTTAATTTCTTAGCCAAATACATAACCCCCTTTAATTTTAATATTCAAGTAAAGCTGGTAATAAATATTGAATTTCTGTTCTTTCATAACTAGCCTGAATAGGGTGGGCAAAAAGTGATAATAAATCTAAAAGTTCATCATCTTGGCAAATATGAGCCGTAAGCTCTGCTCTTTGTAACTTTATTTGTAGTTCTTCTAAACGATTCAATAATTCTTCCTCTGCTTTATGTTCTTGTCTTTGTGTAAGTATTATGTAGAATCTTCTTTCAGTTGTTTCTCCACTACTTGCCATCCGTGATGCTTGTTGTATGTATCCTTTTAAAACTTGCTTTCTAATAAAATCTTGTTCTCTTTTAGCTTTTTCTTGTAACCATTCCAAATAGTTGTTAAGGTCTACAGGTCTACCAATACAAAATATTTGCAGACCTTCTTTTATACCGTTTAATTCTTCTGCAAGTGCTTCAACTTTTCTTCTTTTTTCTCTATCTGACAAAAGTTCTAAATTTTCTGGTTGAACTCTTAATGCACCAAATAATAAATTATCTTTTCTATATACAATACTATTTTCAATATCAGCAATAGGAATCCATTGGTTAGCAGTTTTATTTCTTTTTTGTTTTATTATTTCTTCCTCTGAAACTTCTATTTTTTTCTTTTTATTAAATATATCTAACTTCATAATTAATCCTCCATTCCTGAATCATACTTGTAAAGATATAGCTTTTGTCGTCTATTAAATTCTTTAGAACTTTTTAAAATATCCATAAGACTCATATTATTGTTATTGGGGTCTTTTTTTACAAAGAAATAAGTACCAATACAAGGAATAATTATAAAAAATACTCTTATAGGTGTTGGTATAACATTAACCTTTTTTTCAATCATACCGTTTTTATTTAATTTAAAATCATCTGGATTAGCTCCAATTCTTTGTTCAATAGATATATTCTTAGGGTCAATTTCAATAGTTTTCGTAATAAATCCTGTATTAAAAAATATAAATACACCAATTAACAAAGCAATTATTACTAATTTAAGTTCATTCCAACCAAAGCCTTGAAATAACTCAAATCTCGTACTAACATTAGCTGGTATTAAATAATAAGTAACTTTATTTTCATTTTCAATTATTTTATCTTCCATATTCAACCTCCTTAACTATAGTAAGTCTTGATAAATTGAATTAATCCACTCAATGTTAATCCAACAATAGCACCTTTAATTGTATTTTTTATTTTTCTATTACAATCTTCAATAACACCCTGGTCCTCTGTTGCTGTTTTCCTAAAACCTTGATATGTAACCATAGTTCCTGCTCCGACAGGAATTAATATATATAACCATGTAATCCAACCAGTTAAAAAATTAATAGCTTCCATAGCTTTAAATTTCCTCCTTATTTAACAGTTAACATTTTTCTCATTACATAGAATGAACCGGTTTGTCTTGCTCCACCAACTATAGAACTTGTTAATCCTGTACTATATGCAAACTGTTGTACAAATTTAGGAGTTTTTATTGTGACCCAAAGCCAACCAAAAACAAGTAGTATACCATTATTTGAAAGAACATTATTTGTAAGCAACGATAAAGCACCTTTTAACATAAAAATTTGCAATCCCTGTGTTGTACAAATAATAATTGTCTGTCTAAGCCATGCACTCCATATACTTCTGTTATTAGCTGTAAGATTTAATGCCATTATAGGCCCTAATATAGAAACTAAGGCCAATTCTGCTCCCCTAATAGTTGCTTGAATACCAACTATTAAAAGCATTACAACTATTGCTATTAATATAATTGGAATAACAACTCCTGGATTAGCACTTATTAATGTTGTTATAAATGCCCAATCTTGTATACCTGCTTGACCTGTAGATAAATTAGATATATCTAAAGCAACTTTAGTTCCAAAAGTAAAAATTTGTGTAACAATCCAGGGCAAAGTAGCAATAATTGCTACTGCTTGTGCTGTTCTAATTACTAAACCTTCTGGGTCTGAATCTGGGTCCCCATTTTGATAAAGTATATAAGTTTGAAAAGCTTCATTTGCTGATTTTAAAACTAATATAGTAAAGGCTAAACCTTGTGAGTATAAAATACCATTTTTAACAAGTGGTAATTGTAAAACGTTTAATGATGTACTCATTATATTTACAAGAGTTGAAGCAAAAAAGTTAATTAATTCATCTAAAATATTAGCAAAAAATTGTGTTATAGCATTTATTACTGTATCAATTAAAAAATTCAATCTATTTCCCCCCTTCTACAAGTTATACAAAATAAGACGCTTTACAGCGTCCAATTTTGTACATATTTTGTACATATGTTAAATTTCTTTTAAGAATAGTAACCTAAAACTAATCTAACAATACCTGCTCCAGTTTCAGCTATAACAGCACTAATGATTGTATTTTTCATTTTTTTATTCATATCTGCTATTACTGCATCATCTTCTGTAGCAGATTTTTTCAATGCAAAATATCCGAAAAAAGCTCCTGCAACAACTGGTATCAATATTAAAAGCCAATTTGATACATCAGTAAATAAATCAACTGTTCCTGTTACTATTTTAGGTGGATTTGCATAAGCCTTATTTGACATTATAATTAATGTCATAATTGAAACCATAATATTCTTATATTCTTCCTTTGTTTTGTTATATAATTTAGATAAGAACACTTTACTTTTCTTTAGCATGATAAAAACCTCCTAGTTTGATTAATATTAAATTACAATAATAAAATATTTAGTCATAAAACTACTTTAATAATGAATTTATAGTATACCCCCTTTTTATTAATGTAAACTAATGTAAATAAAACGATATAATTCTGTTTATTTTTATTTTATCATTTTATGGAAATATATTCAACTTTATTTTTATCCTATTTCCATAGTATTTTCAATAATTTTCTCCTTAGTTTTTTCTGTTATATTTTGTTTAGAAATTTCATTTTTAAATGCAATATTTGCCTCTCTTATTCCTTCTATAGCTATACTGCATTTTTTAAACAAGTCTTTAATCTTATTTAGCTTGTTATTAATATCGTCAATTTTTATTTTATCACCAACTTGTAAAGCATTTTTATATTCATTTTCAATACTTTCTAACTTTTTACCAATCATTTTATAACTGTTCTTAATATCTTTTATAGATAAATATTTATTATCTGCTTTTGTAATTGCTCTATTAAATTCATATAAGGCTTTAGCATGTTCAATTTTAAAATAATCAGCTTGATTAAAATTAAATAATTTTTTATAAACCTTTACTATTCGTTCCCTTATTTTTTCATCATCTGTTAATGCTCTTTGTTGACTTTTCTTTTCTAACTCTTTTAAGTCTTTATCAATATCTACCTTTAAATCATTATAATTAGTTTTGGAATATTTTAATGCCTTATTAAGTAAATCAACCTTTGTATTAATTTCAATAGCATTTTCTTTAGCCATTTCTTTTAAAAATCCTTTTGTTATCTCATTGTTCTTTGTGTCTTGAAGCATTTTAAGCCGTGAATAATATGTATCCCTAAGTACATTAATTGTTTCTAGTGCTATCTTTTTGACCATTTTATTATAAACACTTGGATATTTTTCTGCCAAATCCTTAACCGGTATACCATATTTTTTACTCCATCTTTCCAACTGTTCTACAGTATGTTTATTAAGGTCAAAACCAAAATTCATTGTAGCTCTTTCTGGCTGTATTCCTAATTCCCTATATTGTTTATCTGTAAGTGGCCTCCAACCTTGTGTTTTTTCTTTTTCAAATCCGTATTCCTGGGCAAGTTTATTTATAGCATCTGTCGGAGATATACCTTCAATTTCTGCTACAAGGTCAATTACACTTCCACCTTTTCCACTTCCAAAGTCATACCATAAATTTTTTTCAAGATTTATTGAAAATGAAGCTGTTTTTTCGTCTCGAAGTTTACCCCATAATCTATTATGTTTTCTAGTAAGCTCTATCCCATATTTTTTAGCTACATCAGCACATGAAATTGATTTTATCTCTTTTAAATCATACAAGGCTATACCCCCTTAGTTTAATCAAGGTATATTTTATGTTCTTTATATTGAACAATTTTAATAATTTGTTTTTCATCTTGTATATATTTATATTCAGCTTCAAACCAACCTTCGTGATGGTCTTGTGTGAAAATAATTTTTAAAGTTTTTTCATCTTGATTTTTGTTTATTTCTTTAATGTTTGTGTCTATATCTATTGGGTCAAGTGGCGTAAAGTCTAAGTCAAACTCATCCTCTAAATAATCAAAAACTTTATTTATATTAACTATAAAATCATCTGAAATAGAATTAAACTCTATTGAACATTCTTCTATCTCCCTAATTCTTAAAACTTCGATAACTATATCTTTTTCTGTTTCAAATATGAAATCAACCGTTATTTCACGACCATTAAGATTAAATATAACTTCAAAATTATAATTTTTACAATCATCAACAATACCAACTATTCTACTATCACCATTTATAAAGTCTAATCCAAATACTTCTGTAAGCAGCTCTTTAGACTTTTGAACACCATTATTAAATATTTTCAACCCAATATCATCTGTATTTAATAAGCTATGGCTAAATTTCATATTATGTACCTCCTACGGTTTTTTCTATGTTTATATTTAAAAACCTATAATGGATATGTTATCGTTATCTAAATTATTAAGGTCAAGCACATCTATTTTGTTTACTTTTAAATAGTTTAGATTAAGTTTTTTAGCATGACTTTCCAATTCCTTGTTAGTATCAATCAATATTACTTTACCATTATTCATTTTAGTAATAATCTCCATTAAAGCTGATTTTTTATCAAAACTCATTTCAAATTTTTTCATAAAAATGCTCCCCCTTTAAATTTAATTATAAAAAGTCATCTTCCTCATTATCATCTTCGTCATTTGTATTTACTGCCATTTTTAAAATATCATCTAAATCCATGTTTATTGGCTCTGCATCATTATTTTCTTCTGCTTCTGTGTCATTATTTTCTTTATCAGTTTCTAAATCCTCTTTTGTTGTTGCAACTTCTTCATTTGATATAAATTCTTCTTTTATTTCTTCTTCATTATCTATTTCTTCATCAACTATAATTTCAGGTAGCCATATAGAAACATCTTCAAGCTCACGCTTAAATATTTGTTCTTCTCTTTTCTTAAGAATTTCTCTATTTATTCTTTTATCTTTTTCAATATCACCAGAAGGTTCAGCTAAACCAAAATCATAATTTGCTTGATACAACGAAAGGTCAGGAAGTGGATACCTTGCAGGAAATTGTCTAGTTCTTAATAACAATGCTTCATCACTAGGCCACCTCAACACTTCATCAGGCATAAGTAATGCTCTGCCTGTTGTACTAACTCCCATTCCAAAACTATGTCCTTTCGATTGTATAGAACTATTTTTACTTTCAGTTTCTACTGTATATTGACCTGTTTTTTGTGAAATAAGTTTTGCTGTTTCGACATCTGCTGTAAGAATATATATCCAGTTATGACAGTTACCTGTAATAGTTTGTGCATTTTCTTTGTATAGCTTTTTAATCTGAGTAACATCTTGTACAGAAAGAATAAATCTTATACCACGACCTAGTGCTACAGTTAGCTTTTTATCAAAATCAGGAATAGCCGGTAAGTTTCCAAATTCGTCTAAAAGGAAATTAACCCTTTTTGGTATTCTCCCACCGTTTTTATTTGCTAGTTCAACTAAAGATTGATATACTTGGTCTATATATAGCGTTGCTAATACATTTCTTGTACTTTTTTCATCAGGAACTACAAGAAATACTGCTGTTTTTTCTATTCCAATATTCTGCAAATCGTGGTCCTGTTTTGATGTCATATCTGCTATATTAGGGTCTGAAAAAAGTCTTAAATCTGATAATGCTTGTGTGAAAAATGATGCTCTTGTTTTATATGGTGCTATACTAGCTGTAGCAAAAGCTGATTTTGCAGGGTGTCTAACTGGAAGATTGTTTATGTATTCGATAAGTGGAATTACACCATCTTCAAATGGCCGACCATATTCTGCAAGCAAATAATATGCTGTGGCCATATGTCTTTGAAATTTAAACTCACTTTCTAAAACAGAAAGTAAAATTAATGATGCTATTGTACTTTCTTCTCCGTTTTCCCAGATTGGTTCACTTGTAGGTGCTGACCCTTTTTGTCTAGTAATTGTATTAGCAATATCCCAGGCTAATTCTGTAGCTCTTGGAATATTCCCATCATCAACTGCTTTATTTACAAGGTCTAACATATTCCATTGATTGCCTTTAAGTGGTTCTCTAAAATTAAGAACGATAACTTTATAACCCATCTTTTCTAAGTAATCCTTTGAATGTAAACACAGCTCTCCTTTTGGGTCGCCAACAACCATACTTTCACCTGATTGTGCTAAAAACCAAATTGTAGGTAAATTTATTTTTCTAGATTTACCTGACCTGGTGGCTCCTATTATTAAAGAATTACTATCATCATCATCAAACCAAATTTTTTCTACACCCTTTTTATTTTTTTCCATACCGAATATTACTCCACCAGCTTTTAATTTTTCTCCTGTATGCCAAATTGTAGCTGTTTCGTCCATTTCTTTTTTGTTTTGCCAACGACTTGTGCCATGCTGTCCATTACCTGCTGGTTCAGGTCCACCAACTCCATCTGTAATTCTATTTCTCTTTTTAAGTCTATTTACATTCCAAGATATTGATATAATTAAAGCAGCTACAGGAAGTTGCATTAATAGGAAAAAATTACGGAACTTAGAATCCATAAAAACATCTTTTATGGACCTAAGTATTCCGTATTCCAACCATAAACCAGGTGCTTTAGCGAAGTTTTTTATTAGAAAAAAAGGTAATTTTAAAAACCAGGGAAGAACTATTATATCGGCAAATATTATAAGACCAATTATATATATTCTTACTTTAGTTGCCTTTTCAATTTTTTTATTACTTAAAGTAGCCATTTTATCACCTCTTAGGGTTTAAACTGACCTTCTCATTTTTCTAGCTTGAATACCTAAATAACCAGCACAATTAGCATATGATGCAAATTCTTCATCATTTTTATCTTCATTATCTTGTAGTTTAGCCTGTTTAAATTTATCTTCTAAGTACTCAAACAATGTTTTTCCACCACCACCGGTAATTAAAACTGTACTTATAGTTTCTTCTTGTTTACCCCATTTTCTTTTTATTTTAGATGCTATAGATTCTGCTCTCTCTTTATAAGCCTTTTCCTCGTAATTGATTAAATTAATTTCTTCCCCTAGTATATCAAGCTGACTTCCAAACCAAAGAATAGCCTTTTCAATTTCAGTAAGTTCTACATTACCAAGACCATTGTTTTGTAAAGCTAACCCAATATCTTGATATACTCTATTCATACCATCATCTTCTAAAGAACCTGACATTTCTTCAATCATATTGATACCTGTTCTACCTTTTCTCATTACCAGGTAATCTACTGTACGATAACCTATATCAATAACTCCAACTGTTTTTCCTGCAAGTTCTAAATTTTTTGTCTTTCCATCTGTGTTTAAAATTGCACTCCAATAAGCTCCTGCTCCTTGTGGGAATGTAAAAATACTTTTAAATTTAACTATTCTCTCTTTTTCAATACCTGAAATTAATATCCTGGAATTAATGTTTTTAAGTATTTCTTCTAACTTATCTTTCATTTCAATAAAGTAACTCATTGGAAGGCCAACACAAAGGTCAATTTCTTCATTGTTTGGATTAACTAAGCCAACTGCTGTAGTAATTAATAATTTAAGGTCATCAGCATTAAATTGGTTTTTATCTTCCCAATTTCTATCGGCTCCATTAGTTAAAGATGCATCACCAACATAACACTTTCTTAAATTCATTTTTTCATTCGAATTATCATTTTGTACTTCCCAATATGTAATAGCATAATCATCTTGTTTACCACCAATAATAGCTTTTAAACCTGTTTCAATTCTGTTTTTAACTAGAGAAGGAAACATTGTTCTTTTACCGTGTTCTGTCATAACCTTTACAAAACCAAAACCAATATCAACTGCAACTCTCATTATTCATACCTCCTATTTGTTTTTTTCTTTATATTCTTTTTCTGGGTCTATGATAAGATTATTTGTATAAATAACCTTCATAGAATTTAAAAGCTTGATTTTAGTTGAATTTGACATTCCATAACTTAGTTTTCCATAAGATAAATAATTATGTTCCTTTGATACTTCTTTAGGATTATTCATTATTTCAGCTCCTTTATTTTAAACTTAAATACCTAAAGAATTGTCAATTAAATCTTCAAGATATTTCTTTTGTTTTTCTGTTAATTCGTCTTTAGTTGCATTACTTTTAATAGATTTGTTAATTGTTTCGTTTTTAGTTTCTTTTGATTCTATATTTAATTGTTTATTAGATTCTGTATTATTTACATTATCTACTGTTTTTTTTATATCATCATTACTATTGATATTTACTGTTATATTTTCTTTTTCTTCTTCATTTTTTGTAGCTACTGTTTCATCATAAACTGTTTGTGATGCTAATTGTTTTAAAATATTTTTTATTTCTTTTATATCTTCTTTTATATCTAAGTTGTTTAGCTCACTACTTACATAATACTCTATAGCATCACGGAGAAATTGGCTTTTATTTTTTGCATTGTTTAGTGCTTGTTGTGCTAAAGGAGATAATTTATGTTCACTTATTTGTATTGCCATTTTCCCCACCTTCTTCTTTTTCTTTTTCTAAAAGTTCTCTAATCAATGATTCTAAAACTTCATTTTGGTATAAACCTTTTATAGCACAATATACTTTAAATTCAGATATTAAATCTGCATCAAGACTTGTAGTATATGTTTTTTTGTTTGTTCCTTTAGGCATCTTTTGCTTTCCTCCTTTTTGTGATATTATTGCTCTTTTACCAATAATACCACAAAACGAAAAATAAATAAATATTTATTTATTTAAGTAAATTTTACCACAAAATAAAAAATAAAGCAATAAATAAATATTTATTTATTGCTTTATTTTGCAATTTTTATCTTTCTAACTCTTCTTCTTTATACATTGTCTTATCTTTATTCTTTTTAATATATTCTTTAATAGCTTCTTTATTTTGACTAATTGATTGCTGTTTAATCTGCTGTTTTTTCATAATTTCAGCTTGTGCTTCTGTTTGTAACCTCTGACGTTCTATTTCTCTCCAAACACTTTTCCATATATCATTTACTACAGAATATAATGGATTAAATTCTTTCCAGTTTTCACCTTTATAAATCCATCTTGGTATATCCTTTTCATCTAATCCAAAACTTTTAAACATTTCTTTCCAATCATTAGTTGATATTATAGTTGTTTTTCCCCATTTATCATTATCCTCTACTTTTTCATGGACCTTCTTTACAATTCTATCTATTTTCTCTTGGTCTATATTTGAATTTGATTTTAGATTCCAACTATTTATAACGTTCTTAGTTTCTTCTACACTTAAACCTGATACTAACAAAGCTGTTGATAGATTCTTTATAGTCTTTTCTGTTGTATCAACTACATTATTATAACTTCTTATACTTTCATAATCTGTCTTAATTTCTTCATATTCATTATTGATATATTTGCCTCTACATAGTTTTTTATTATTTCTCTCAATCTTTCCAATATTTATTTTATCTTGTGTCCTTTCAATAAGCTCATATATTTCCTTATCTATTAGTTCACTTTTCCTTGTAAGTCCTTCTTTCTTTGATAATGCTATATTTTCCATTAGTTTATAATAATTTTCTGTTACTTTATAACCTTTATCTGTAGATTCAATCAGTTTCAATCTTTCAAGATATTTTAGTTTTTCTTTAAGAATAACTCTTTGTGGAACCAGTAAGTCCTCCCTTTTTTCAATCCCTGCATTAGTTAAAATGTATTCTTTTTCTTGTCCTTTTAAATATCCCTTCTCCTTAAGGTTATCAAGCCTTTTTAAAAGATATTTAAATTGTTTTTCAGCTTCTTTATTAGGTATATTCTTTTCCAGGACTTCTCTTAAACTATCCTTCTTAAGCTCTCCACCTTCTTTATATATTTGATATAATAATTTATTTATATCATTTATTATTGGGTCAATTTTATAAGCTCCGTTTTCTAGTTTTATAATATGACCTTTTTCTATTTCTCTTTTTAAAGCTCTATTTAGTAAGTGAAATTGTTTTTCTGCATCTGCTCCAAATTCTTCTTTACATAGCTCTTTTAATTTATCTTCCGTAAGTTCTCCCTTAGCTTTGTAGAAGTATTTATTAAGCTTACTTAAATTAACACCTAGCCATTTACCTTCTTCACTACTTGTAATTACTCCATCATCATTAATATTTATATATTTTTCGGCCTGGCCTGAATTAATAAGGTTAATAAATCTATCGTAGTAATTCTTTGCTCTTTGATTAACCATTTCCTTATGTAAGCTCTTTCGTAAAAAATCCTCTGTTAAAATTCCATCTTCGCAATTATCAATATAGCTTAAAGTAACATTTGCATCATATCTAGTAAACTCTATCTTATCTGATACATTATCCAGGGCCTCTAACCCTTCTTTCGTAAATGAATAAATGTTTGTATCTTTATTAAATTGTATATATCCATTTATACATAATTTTTCTATTCTATTTTTTATAATTTCAAATTCTTTTTCAGCTTTATCTATTAAAGACGTATCTTGTGTTATATTATCATTTATGTATTTATTGTGGATTTTTTCTTCAAGCTCTTTTAAGGTTAATTTATTTTCTTCTCCAAATTCTTCTCTTATTTTTAAATCAAATTTACCTACTTTAAATTCTTTAATATCTTTATCGTATAAACTATAAAATACCTCATTATTATCAAGTAGCTCTTTAAAACTAACTATTTTTATTTCTTCTTTATTTTCACTTTCAAGCAGTTTGAATATAGCTTTTTCGGTATCATCTAAGTTTTTAATTTTTAAAAATTCGCTTATTCCTTTATTAGTTAGTTTATATTCAATTCCAGATTTTTTTAATAAACCTTCTTCCTTTAACTGTAGAAGTTTTTTCTCTAGCTCCTTGCTTTGTTTTTTTATTACATCAGATAAAATTTCAAATGCTTTTTCCTCACTATATCCTGCTAATTTTAAAGTTGATAAATATTTATTTGTTTTTTTCGTTGAAGATATAAAATTCATGTCTTTATTTTCATCTTTTTCTTTATCCTCTTTAATATCTTTTAAAAGACTTTTTATATCATCTTCCTTTAAATTTAGACTTTCTTTTTCAGAATAAAAAACTAAATTCTTTACTATTTGCTCGTCACTGTGGCCTGTTTCTATGAGTGAAGTTGCTACCTGTTCTAAAACCTTAATTCTTTCAGGAAATAAGTTGATTTGTGTACTTATGTTTTGAATAACATTAATAGCTTTTTGAGATAATTCTTTATCTACATAAAAATTATTATCTCTTTGGCTCTCTACTGCTCCTTTTAAAATAAGTTGACCTATTCTATCCCTTAAATCGCTATAAGCATTTTCTCTAGCTTTTTGTATTGCTTCATCTTTTCCTGTATACATTTTAGTTAATTCTTCAACAGTTTTTAAATTTTTTTCCAATGAAGCAGTAAATTCAGGTTGTCTCAATATTTCATCTGCTATCGCTCTTACTTCCTCTTTTACTTCTTCCGGCATAAATTTAAGGGCAACTCTGCCCTTACCAGGCATCATCTTTGCAAGATTTTCAATTTTTTCTGCTAACTTATATTCATCTACGTTAAATAATCTAGGTCCAATACCTTCCTGGTTCGCATCTTTTATTAAGGCTCTTATTTCTTCCTGTGTGGACCTAACATCTTTTATAATTTTGGTTGCTTGGCTAATATCATTTTTTGCTAAATCTCTAATTAAATCTCTCATAGCGTTTTTTTCTTGAAGATATATCATTCTTTCTTCTTCAAAAATTTCATCAGTATACATTTTTCTTATAATATCTAATTTTTTTGAACTAACTACTCCTATAGTTTTTTTAGGAGTTTTTTCCCATAACATTATATGGGCGTGAGGGTGTCCCTTTTCCATATGGATAGCTCCAACCCAACGTAAATTTGTTATAGTTATTCCCATTTCATTAGCCATATCAGGTACTTTCTTTCGTAACATATCTTGCCATTTTTCTTTATCTAAATAACCTAATCTTTTAGCGTCATCTTCTTTAAGGGATATTATACCTCTCCATACGAAGGATTTAACGTTAGATATTTCTTCCTGGACTGATTTTAAATCTTCAATACCATCTTGTCCAAACAGGCCATGACTTCTGGGCCTTTCATCTATATATTTTAAATACATTTCATCATCTGGCGTAATATATTCAATACCTTTTTCTAGCTCTTTTTTTAAATCTTTTTCTGTAACAGTTTTGTCAACTCCTGACCTAGTAGCTATATAATTAACATGACTTACGTTTTTACTTACGGTATCTTTTAAGTTAGGGTGCTTAAATGTCATTTTAAAAATAACTTTACTCATACCTATCAACCCTTATTATTGTTATTCATCAATACCTTTCCAATCTTCAGTTCTCGTTCTCATATACTCAACTGCTTTTTTTCTTGCTTTTTCATATAAAATCCTAACATCTTTTTTTCTTTCTAGTGGAACAAGGTCCATAAACGCTTGAACATTTAAAAATGTAGCAGTAGATGCCATATGTCCAGTTTTACTTGAAAGTGCAGCTAATCTTTCAATATGTGGCTTAATAACTATTTCCATTTGTTGTCTTACTATTTGTGCAATAAGATTTGTATTTTCATCAACCCAATCTAAAGCTAATCCTTTTTCTATGGTTTCCCTTATAACACTTGCTAAAGATTCATTTCTTGATTGTGCAATTTTATTCAATTTATCATATGTTTCTTTATCTAACCTTAGTGTTGTTTTATAAAAATTGCTTTTACTCATAATTTTCACTCCTTAACTTAATAGCACCTTTATAAATATATGTATATAAACATTATATAAGTATAAGCACCTAGTGTCAAATAACATATATATTAAAGCATCTCTTTTAAATATATTGATTTTACAGGCTTTGCCTGTAATATGTGTGGTGCATAAGCACCTCCCTTATCCTGCCTTCGTATTTTCTAATCAAATTTTTAATATAAATTAATGATTAAGACTAAAAACAATCAATTAAAATAATATCACTTTAAAACAAAAAACTTTACATAATTAAACAATTTCATTTATAAAATATTTAACTCTTGTAAATATCGAAAACCATAAATTAACAACAAAAAAACTTTAATAACAGTGAAAAAGATATGAAGTTAAAGTTTTCTATCAAAACGAAGTGAAGATAGAGAAGTTTAACTTCATATCTTTTGGATTTAAATATTATAAATTATTCAATATGTTATTGAGTATTTTATTGAATAAATACTTGTATTACTTGAAATTACTTGGTTTTATTCTATTGAAAACGTTATTGAAATATTTATTGAATTATATATATACTTATAAAGTTTTATGATTCTATAAAACATCTTAAAATTTTATTGAAAAACTTATTGAGCAAATTTATAAATCAATTGAAATTACTGTTATTGATGTTATTGAAAAACTTATTGAAATATATAAAATTGCACTGATTTTTGTTGTTTAGTTTAAATACATATCAAATTTATTGAGATTTTTATTGAAATAGTTATTGAATAAAACCATAAAATAATTGATATAACTTGTTTTTATGTTATTGGATTGTTTATTGAATTATTTATTGAAGCATTGAATACAAAAGAGTATCCTTTATTGTTATTTTAAGGTTAAATATATATTTAATAATAAGTTGCTTCTGGAGCTATATCCATGCTTTAATAAATTTCAAACTCTTTTTGAATAATATTTATATAATCTAGAGTAAGAAAAAAACAAGTGTAATATTTAATTTTATAGAAATAATGTATATATAAATAGAAATAATAATAATAATAGAATTAATAACCAAAGGATAACAATATGCTTA
>ENA-OSAI01000144-OSAI01000144.1-marine-sediment-metagenome-genome-assembly--contig:-NODE-144-length-42608-cov-13.986346_pt1 | contig 42608 bp, 43 predicted proteins | sample MGYA00237871_ERZ529316 | MGnify/ENA primary metagenome ERZ529316 (study PRJEB26369, sample SAMN03142814) | marine sediment metagenome | biome: marine; feature: borehole; material: sediment...
GTACTATTTAAGTTTATTCCTATTCAAAAAACAGGGTTAACGCCTTTGTTTAGCGGACCATAGGAATAGACTTTTTTTATTATCTAGTGATAAACTAACATTTTGGACAGCAATTTGGACAATTTTAATTGGACAAATCGTTCTGGGATTTGAGGGGATTTAGAATTTGTTGATTTTACCAAAAACCGTGGAGTTGAGGGGATTTAAACTCAACACCTTAAATAATGATTTAAGACCGCCATTAAGCGGTCTTTATTTTTTTGTCTATATAATTTTGTCCTAATACAAGTCGATATATTACCAATCGATCATAAAATATTTTTAGACTCATCCATACACTTAAATGGCAAGAAGAATAGACCTGATATACTTGTTGTAGATAAAAATAATTGTGTTAAAGCAATGATAGAAATTAAGGCAAATATGGGATGGTGTAGAGATGCATCAAGAGTCATTGATGATATAATTATTAATGATAAGATTTTTAAATCACATAAAAATCTTAAATGTGAGTTTTCCAGAGAAGCAGAACAAGAGATAACTTATGATGATAAAGTTAAGTTGTTTTTAATTGCTTTTACCGACGGAAATTGCTCAGTAAGGAATCATGAAGCAAATAAGATATATGCAGTAGAACATGATGTTTTTCAGTTCAATTTATTCTCAGGTTGGTATGAGTCATTAATTAATTGTGAAATCGAACTGTTTGGAGAAGAAATTATAAAATAGATGTATATTAAAAAATTATTTAAAACTATAATCCCTTGGTACAAAGGGTAATACAGGATAATCCTGTAAATTAAATGGCAATTAGCCAGAAGGAGATACTTATGAAAAGTATTGAAATTATTGTACCAAGGAACCTAATTAAGAAGTTTTATCCACATCCAGAATCATATGGTGATGGAGATTATGTTGTTGATTTAGTTAATGGCATGCACACAGATGTATTCTATCGTGAAGAAGGAGATTTTATCACCATCACAAATGATAGAGAATTAATCTCATATCTAAAGAAGAATCGAGTGAATTCAAGAGAGTATTTCTTTAGGAATGGTGTTTTTTCATTACGTCACGCAGAAGCTTGTGATAATGAACTTATTAATGAATGGAAAGACCTTTCTCCAATCAGCATTCAACTAGACATACCTAGTAATCATGACTTACCATCAGAATCATTGTTTTGTTTCTATTGGATCGAAGTTGGAAAGGTCATGATAAAAGAAAACAGAATGATACTTGATATTTTTGAAAAAGACTTGATACATATGATTGATATTGGAATAGCAATAGACTTGTTAATTGAGCACCTCAAAGAAAAAGACTCCCATTAGTGGAGTCTGTTTCCTTGTCTGTTGATTAAGAGGTTATCAAAAACAGTGATAAAGTCCATAATGACAAGACACCTAGTCGCCACCGGATTTGAAATTCTTATTTCAAATCCGTTTTTTTATTCTTGACACAATCTCATTTGCATTGTATTATTACAAAAAGGGATGAGGTACAAGTACACTTACAGCAGGTAGAAAATCCTTTCTATCTGTTTTTTTATTATACAACAACAGAGTGATTATAATGACTTAGATAATAGAGTAGAAGTTTTTGAAGAAGATATATAAGTTCTACAATTGCGACAAATGCGCACTTTCATTGTATATAGATTTGAGCGAATATTACATGCGATGGTTGTAGTAAAATAATAGTTGAAAGGGAATGAGAATGAAAAAAATTGTAATTACTATGTTAGTTATAGTGTTGAGTGTAACACTGACGGGATGTGGAACAGATGAAGAGGAAGTTGAAATGAAAGATATTGGGAATGAAACTCAGATAACAAATATGAGTCAATTGGGATTTAACATGACCAACCTACAAGCAGTTGATAATAATGTGCCAAATGTTATGTTTTTGTCAAGTTCTAATGTAGACTCAAGTACTAATTTTGTAGCTGATCTAGAGGGCTTGAGTGTTAAAACAATTGATGACTATAGTTATGTAGGTGCTAATTCAAATGGTGCATATGTTTATGTTAATCATGAGTTGAATACAAGTTTAACTAAAACTTACATCGATGGTGGAATGCAAATTCTATATGAGATGAAAGAGGAGAACTCTCCAAAATCTTTTGATTTAGAAATAACATTGGATGAAGGTTCTAAGTTGGAACAAACCGAATCAGGAGAGTATGTAATATATAATTCAGAAAATGAAATCGAATTTTTATTGGGTCAAGCTTGGGCTGTAGATAACAAAGGAGATTTTGTAGAAACTTATTATGAAGTTTCAGGTAATAGAATCAAACAAACTATAAATTATGAAGGTAAAGATTATCCTGTAACGGCCGACCCTCTATTTTGTACAAATACTGTAGATAATGGATTGACTGTATGGGATTCAAGTTATGATGATGGAAAAGGAACTATATCAGTCTATCCAACTACTTGTGCCAAAGTATACTTAGCTGCAATGGTACTTTATCCTGGCGCTTTACTTTTAGTAAGTCCGTTATTATTAATCGAAACTAGTTCTGTGGTTGCCGACATGTATGATGAGTTACAATCGGATTCAGCATACACATATTATGTTCAAAGCTGGCAAGAAGGAAGAATAGCTGATCAGTTTTCATGTCACGCATTTAACCCTGTTGTTCAGGTATTACAGAAATACCCTTGGAATTTAGAACCATGGAGACCTGATGTAAGTTTAGCACAGACGTTTTTAGACAGATGTAATCCTCCACTGAATTAACAAATACTGTGTTATAATGTTAGTGTCACGAAAATGAAAGGAGAGGAACATGGCTTATACATTTATACCTGAGTTTGCAAGGGTAATTATATTTTTCTTAGGATTTTTATTGACAATTGCATATATGGTATACACAATATACTTTATCTACAAGGAGTTTAATAATGTAAACACATTAGAAGTATTAGACAAATTGTTTATATCAGCATTTTTGATTTATAGTGTGATTTTATTAGGGGTTTTAGTAGTTCATATGTCCATGTCGGGTCTTTATCATGATTCTCATGCAACTGGGCCTTCTGATATAGAACACAATTTTAATTTGATAAATATGGTAATGATTTTAGTGACATTAGGAATCAGTAATATTATATTAGGAAAAATGAAAGAAAGTTAGTAGTATTGTATTAGAGTACCTGCATCTAAAAGACAGATACTCTTTTTTGGACTGTGATGGAATTCAAACAGTGGCTATTCGTGTTGTCATATGCATAGAAAATAAGGGTTTTGCAGCATGTTTTGATAACTAATATTAATTAAAGCATGTCAAGAAAATTATTCATATCAAGTGCGATTGTGCTAAAAGTTGTAAGCTTCTAGTGCACAAAAAGTAAACTTGGTATAACTCCAGAGTAAAACATGCTATTTTTTTAGCGAAAAACATGATAAACTTAGTAATGACAAGACAATAGTATCCGCGTCCGAGAGATTTAATGGCTATGTATAGCTGTGTATGAATTTCTCGGTTTTTGTTTGGAATAAAACTATATATAAATTTAGCACATTTTATGTGCTTTTTTACTGGATTATAGTTGCAATAGGGTTAGATTTAATTTTTGACACTCTGAACCCCTGTCCAACAAAGAAATAAATGGGCAATTACTTTTGCATGATGTGTTATAATTATACTGATTTGTATAATATGATGAGGAGGAATAACATGAACGTAATCAAAGGTACAATATATGACATCGAAGAAGCGGTTGATTTTGCATTCCCTTATCAAAGCAAAATTAATACTAGGTGTAGACCATTATCTATAAACTGTAAAAAGGAAGAATTGACAGCGATATTTGAAAGCTATGTTTTAAGAGAGTTGCATGAGCTTCTTATTTTAAAACAAGATGACAAGATAGTAGGTGTGACCCCAGTTTATTGGATGATTGAAGATAAATATGTTTCATATAGTCAAGGACCATATTGCTTAGAGTATAAAGAAGGATCATTGCATTTTTTGAAGTATATTGAAGAACATTTTAAGGGGTACAAATTTTACATAAATACTGCTAAGGAACACAAGTTGTCAAATGACTTCTTTCATAAAAATAAATTTCTAAAATTGGAAGATGCAACATTATTAGAACTTGAGAAATTTAATGTATATAAAGATTCAGTAGAAACACAATTGTTAGATGAAAAAAACAAGGAATCAATTTATTCTAGTATTGATAGAAGTATTGACGAAGATACCTATTGGAATTCATTAAGAATTAAAAGTGCATTGGAAAAGTTTATTATTATCGGATATTTTAATCCTGACATTAAGGGATTCATTATAGGTAGAAAAGGAAAGAAGAAATCAATTGAAATTATTAATTATACTGGGAATACTTATGTTAAAAAGGAATTGCTTAGAACCTTTTTAAACCAAGTTCAAATTGAGAAACTACTTAGAGTTATGTTATACACTGAAGAGAAATTTGAGATAGAACTTGGAAAAAAACATGGATTCAAAGAGTATGATTCAAATGTGTGCTATATTAAGTATTTATAGGTTTAATAAAAAGTTGGTGTTAGTATAGTTTAGTAGACAGTAAAAGTAAGAATCTAATCTTTATGATAGAATAAAGAAAAGAGGTTTTACTTATGGCTAAAGGGAAAGGGTATCGATACCCTTCGGATTTTAAAGAACAGATCTACGAACTATATCAAGCAGGACAATCCGTTCCTAAGCTTTCCAGTGAATATGGCATTCCAACCGGCACACTTTACAAATGGATTTCAGAGTTGAAACCATTTACTACCACAGAAGATGGAGCCAAGATTAATCGCAAAGAACTACAGGCACTAAAGAAACGTATTAAAGAATTAGAACTGGAGAACGAGATTCTAAAAAAGGCGACCGCCATATTCGCAAAAAAACGCTAAAACACAAAGTCGACTTTATTAAGTTATTTAAACATATATACCCAATTACAATCATGTGCAAGGTTTTAAAAGTAAACCGCAGCACAGCATATAAAATAATCAATCACAAGATAAGCAATCAAGAGATTGATCGAATTGATTTAGAATCAAGGATTATTGATATCTACAATGAATTTGAAGGAATCTATGGCGCACCAAAGATTCAGCAAGAATTACTCAAACAAGACTATTACACAACCGTAAAGCGTGTCAGTAAGTATATGAAGCGTCTAGGACTGCGTTCGATTACAACCAAGAAATACAAACCAGGAAAGAACGAAAAAGCACCAGATGGGAAAGAAAACATCCTTGAACAAGATTTCTCAACAGAAAAACCTAACCAGAAATGGACAATGGATATCACCTATGTCTGGACGGTCTATGACGGGTGGACCTATCTCGCAAGCGTCATGGATATGCATTCTAAGCTTATTCTAGGGTACTCTTACCAGAAGCATATGCGTAAAGAAATGGTTCTAGAATCGATCAAACAAGCTGTATATAAAACGTATCACACTACCGGTATCGTCATTCAGTCGGACCTCGGTAGCCAATATCTGAGTTACGAAGTCGAAGAGTTTTTACGAGCAAATGGAATCCTTCACTCATATTCAAGAAAAAGCATACCTCAAGACAATTCACCGATTGAAGCATTTCACTCCATTATTAAACGTGAGAAACTACGACACGTCGTTCTAAAAACATTCGAAGAAGCAAAAACCGTAATATTTAAGTACATTGAAGGGTTTTATAATCGAAAAAGGATCCACGGATCCATCGATTATTTAACGCCTCATGAAGTTCATTACTCAAAGAGAGAAATTCTTACTTAAGGTGTCCACTTTCTGGACTGTATAGGGTATTTCCAACACTTATTTTGGGAATCATACCCATTTTCATAGAAAAAACATCTGCGATGATGATCTTTTTTTGACTTTATTTAGAGACTTTTTCATATTTATAATATGAACTTTTAGCATTTATAAAAGTAATATACACAAAGAAGACTATTAGGATGATAAAAAATGTAACATAAAATTTCCAATAGAATATGAACTTTCAGCATTATTGGTAGTAAACTTAGTGTTTAGGTTGTAGTAAAGTTAGTCTAGTGGTTATCAAAAACAGTGATAAAGTCCATAATGACAAGACAAAAAATAGTATTGACAACATATTAAGTTAATCATATAATATAATTGATTAGCATCAAGACTGACATAATTGTATGTTGGTCTTGTTTTATTTAGGAGGAGAATCAAACTATTCTATTACAATGAATGAGGTTATTTTTGATGAGGATATATTGCTTAAGTTTTTCACAAGAAACCACAGTATAATGATGTTGCGTTTCTTGAACTAGCATAACAATAAGGAGGGAGAAAAAATATGAAAAAGGTATTATTTTTATTTCTTATGTCATTTCTTTTAGTAGGATGCAATACAGTTTATGAAGAAGAATTGAATAACGAAAGCAATCAGGAACATACAGATAACAATCCTAGTATCACGTTAAATAACAGTGAAACGCTAGTTACACCAAATGATTCTGAAAAAACTGTAGATAATAATCTCGAACCCGAAATAATTCAAGTCAACTTAACAATAGAAAATGATAATGGAATAGTAACTAATTATAACTTTAGTCATATCGAACTTTATCCAACGTTCGAAAGTATGCTCACCTCAGATAAAGGTGAATTTAGATACCTTAGGCTAGAACAAATTAAAGATTTTTCTATTTATTCAAATATGTATACTTTTGAAGATGTAAATACAAATGAGAAAATCGATGTAGTGTTTTATAAGAATATCTTTAATTTTATTATTGGAGAAAACTATATGATTCATGTATTTACAGATGTTGAATATGATTACTATTTCGTTTCTGATGTACAACACGGAATTTTTCAGTATAAAGACAATAAACTTTTGTGTAGTAATAAATTTGAAAGTTTATATAATGAGGCTTTTAAAAATGAGAATCAATTCTTAGAATTATTTAATAAACAAAAATAAATTTGGTAACAGACAGTAAATTGGAAATAAAAAGTTAGACACTTACTTTTTACATTGAAAGAAGACCGTCAGTTTGACGGTTTTCTTTCGTCTTAAATAAATCATCTTATACAAAAATGAAAGAGTTAGTAGGTTTATTTGAATTATTAAAAATATGAACTTTTAGCATCATTTATAGTAAAGTTAGTCTAGAGGTTGTAGTAAAGTTAGTCTAGAGGTTATCAAAAACAGTAATAAAGTCCATAATGACAAGACAAATTACTAGCATAGGTTTGATACAATTCGTATCAGACCTTTTTTTTTGCGCTATATAGGGACGTTTCGGTATTCACTTAAACTAGGATACAGTTAAAAAGAGGACGAAATTGTCAATTTTTTGGATAGTTGTATGAATTTCTACACGATTTAAATTGATTTCACACGATTAAATAATGTATTTTAAATTATATAAAACGCGTAATATTACCCAAAAAGTAAAATTGAGTTTGATTTTCTTAAGATGTATGATATAATTATTATATAAAAAGGGTTAAATTACCCGAAAAGTAAAATAGGTGATACGAATGGTTATTGAAAGAAACGATTATTTGAATAAAATTATTAGACATAAAAACAATGGATTGATTAAAGTGATTACAGGTATGAGAAGAGTAGGTAAATCATACCTTTTATTCAATTTGTTTTATGACTATTTAATTAGTACAGGGATCGATAAAAGTCACATCATAACATATGCTTTAGATGATAGAAGAAACAAAGAATTAAGAGATCCTGATGAATTATTAAAGGCAATTGATGAAGGAATTAAAGATAATGAAATGTATTACATCTTATTAGATGAAATTCAAATGGTTGATGAGTTTGAAGATGTTTTGAATAGTTTGCTACATATTAAAAACGCAGACACATATGTTACAGGAAGCAACTCAAAATTTCTATCAAAGGATTTAATTACTGAGTTTAGGGGAAGAAGTGACGAAGTGAAAGTATATCCTCTAACGTTTAAAGAATTCATTTCAGTATTTGATGGTGATATAAATGAAGCATGGAATGAATACTATACTTATGGTGGGTTGCCTCTAATACTGAATTTTACTGAACACGAGGAAAAATCAAATTACTTAGTAAAGCAATTTGAAAAAGTTTATATTAGTGATATCGTAGATCGAAATAGCATTAGAAACGTTAGCGACTTAGAGGAGTTAATAAATGTTTTAGCATCGAACATTGGGTCATTAACAAATCCCAAAAAATTATCTAACACCTTTAATAGCATTAAAGGAGTCTCTGTAACAGAGCCAACGATAAAATCATACTTAACGTATTTAGAAGATGCTTTTTTGATTGAGAAATCAATGAGATACGATGTGAAAGGCAAAAAGTATATATCAACTCCAAGTAAGTATTATTTCACTGATTTAGGGTTGAGAAATGGCAGATTGAATTTTAGACAACAAGAAGAAAATCACATTATGGAAAATGTAATATATAACGAATTGAGAGTTCGTGGCTTCAATATTGATATTGGAGTAGTTGAAGTAAGAGAAAAACAAGAAGGGAAATCGTTAAAGAAAAAATTAGAAGTTGATTTCATTGCTCAAAGAGGAAACGAGAAATACTATATTCAGTCAGCTTATGAAATGAGTACTTCTGAAAAAAGAAACCAGGAAGAAAAATCGTTATTAAATATTTCGGATTCTTTCAAAAAAATTATTATTGTTAAGGATAATATAATGCCTAAACGTGACGAGTTTGGAGTAGTTACGATTGGATTATTTGATTTTCTACTGGGAAAAGTTGGACTAGATTATTAATAATGTTCAATTCAAAAGTATGAATGGAGGTACTGATGGGTAACTTAATAATTAGAAAAGCTACAGTTGAAGATGCAAAAGGAAAAGGCTATGTCCATTATCAAAGCTGGATTGAAACATATACCGGTCTATTTCCTGAGGAATACATGCAATCTTTAACATTAGAAAAATCTGTGAAATTAGCAACAGACTATCCGGAGAATACTTTCGTAGCTATTGTAGATGATCAGATTATTGGATTCACTTGTTATCTTGAATCACGTGATGAAGATTTAGAAGATACAGGTGAAATAATGGCAATATACATTTTAAAAGAATATCAAGGTATTGGAATAGGAAAGAAACTTATGGAAGCTTGTTATAAGGAACTAAGCAAGTATTCTAAGTTATCACTTTGGGTGCTTGGCTGTAATATGAAATCAGTGGGTTTCTATGAAAGACAAGGGTTTATAGCTGATGGTAATACAAAGATGCTTCATGGCAAAGAAGTAATCAGAATGATTAAAAATAGCGAATGAAAGTGTTCTAACAATTGCAAAAGCAGAGCAATTTCGATTAAGATAATTGCAAAAAAGAGAAAGTTGCCTTTGAGTACAGTTTTAGATTATTTTAACAGTCTTTAATTACATAGGAGGACATATGGGATTAAAAGAACTAAGCAGTTATAAATCTTTATGGAGAGGATACCAATATTACATACAGGGAAAAGTTGTAGAAATCGCTAAAATATGTGATGATGAGTTTGATGCAAAAGTATCTAATGATGAAAATAAAATATATAATATCCATTTGAATCTAAAACATCCACGCAAGTCTAGTTGTAATTGTCCTCATGCTGAAGGTAGGAGGATTATTTGTAAACATATGATTGCATCATTCTTTACTATTTTTCCAACTCAAGCAAAAGAGTATATTGAAGAAATAGAACAATACGAAAAAGAGCAAGAAGAGCGGTATCAGCAGTCAATTAAAATGCAGGAACAAAGAATGAAAGACATTAAAAAATACGTAAATAAACTTACTAATAGCGAACTAAAAGAAAAACTTGTTGAATACATGATTCATACTGAGTTTGATGATGATGATTTGTATTGAGAAAGGGTAAACAATCCAGTCTAAATCGTCATTTAGTAATGGCAACTAGCAAATATGATTTCAATCATTGAAAGGAATAAAATAATGACTAACATAAGCATTCGTGAAAGTGGAATTATTGAAATGATGAAAGATAGGTATAGTCAAGATACAATACTATTAATCGCAACAGCTAAAGACAATGTACCATCAGTTCGATGTGTAGATAGTTTCTATTATGATGGATCATTTTGGATAGTTACTGACTTAAACGCAAATTACGTCAAAGAAATGCAAAGTAATAAAAATGTTATGATTTCAGACGCTGGCCACAACCGCTTTTGGTGTCATGCTGAAGTGGTCGGTCATCCTTTAGATAAAAAGAATCTATCGATCCGAGAAGTATATATGGACGTGTTTCATCATTGGTATAAAGAAGTGAACAACGAAAACTTAGAAACAACATGTTATATTAGAGTAACACCATATAAAGGGTATATGCATAAAGACAAAGTAGGATATCAGTTTGACATCAATGAGGATACTGTAAGTGTAAATGACATCACACACCACATAGATGTTAAGTTGGCTCCGTTTTGGTAAGGGTTCACATAAAAAAAGATGATATTATTGAAAGTAAAAAGGCGAATTTTCGCCTTTTTTAATGTTCAAAAAAACATAAAAAAAGCAGTATTCCTAAGAAGAAATACTGCCTTTATCTATCATTATTATATCACACTAAAAAGTAAAAAGATAGTCTAGTAAAAATATTTAATCATCGTATAATAAAAGAATAGTGAAACTGAAGTATCACGCTATTTATGAACATAGAAATGGGGAAAATATATGACCAACCAAATCATCAAAAGATGTATGAAATTTAAACTTGCGTTTATCTTTACCAACATTCTTTTAGTCATTGTTTATGCTACTGAATTGCTTATTCCTTATGTCTTTAGCAATTTTATTGATCTCATTACACAAAGCCGATCAATTGATATTGCTATAAATTCGATTCTCTTGATATCAATATTCACAATCATTTTAATGATGGCATCTTATATCCATCATATACTATCAGAAGTGCTGATTACAAAAGTAACCAACGAGTTCTTAAATGATATTGATGATAAGTTGGAGAACATTCCTTTAAGAAAGACTGAAAAGTACAATCCTGCGTATTTAAACAACCGAATATTCAACGATATTCTTACATCTATTGGGTTTGTAGTGAACAATTTAATCGTTTCTATAGTGATGTTGATGAGTACCATAGTTTTGCTTGTATTGATTATCAACATCAATTTTTACTTAGTCTTTATTCCACTTGGTGCTTTGGCAATCAATATATCGGGTATTCTTTTATTGAACAAAATGTTTTACCGTCGAGGTTATCAGTATAAAGAACACAATAATCAATATCTTTCAGATAATCATGATCGTATTTCTCATATCAAAGAAACTAAAATTCATGCATGGTATAATATCTCTAGTGAGCCGCTAACATCATCATTTAAAACATTGCTTAAGAGCGGTATTAGCCTCAACAAAGTTTTGGCAGTGCTAAACAATATCGGTCAATTCTCTAAAAATTTGACATTGGTTTTTACAATGCTTGTGGGTGGAAGTCTATTGATCAATCAAACCATCAGTATTGGTGAATTTATTTTGATCATATATTATACGAATATGTGTCTGTCTTATTCAGAGTATTTTTTGAAATTAGGTCAGGAATATCAACACGCAAAGATTAGTTATCATCGACTAGAAGAATTTATGCATATTGAAAATGAAAATAACGGACCAGTTTTTCTAAATCAGATTGATTCCATTAAAATCACAAATCTAAGTTTTTCATATCCAGAAAAAGAGTTACTTTTTTCTGGATTTGAGTATACATTAACCAAAGGTCATATCTATTGTTTAAAAGGAAAAAATGGAGAAGGAAAATCTACTTTGATTGATGTAATATTAGGACTTGATTATCGTTATGAGGGATCAATTCAGTATAATCATCATGAACTATTAAATTTAGATATGATCAAGATTAGAAAAGAACAAATTTCTGTGATTTTACAAGAGCCAAGATTGCAAAGATTATCTGTTAAAGAAAATATCACAAGAGGTGTTTCAACATATTCACAAAAAACGTTGGATGAATTATGTACAAAATTTGAATTAAATCATATTATTGATTGTGATGAATCACTTTCACTTTCTAGTGGAGAAAAACAAAAAGTATCTATTGTTCGAGGAATGTTAAAGAACACATCACTTTTGATTTTAGATGAACCTGTATCAGCAATGGATGTAACGAGCGTAAAAATATTAAAAGAAGAATTGGTTAAAAGAAAAGCCAACATGATTATTATGTTTATTAGCCATAATGAAGAGTTATATGATCTGGTTGACGAGTTCATTGAACTGCCAAATAATGAGACTTTTAAAATAAACGAATAACATCATATGTTGTATATTGTCATGAATCATTATTTTTCATGGTATAATAATAATATATAAATAAAAGGAGTGGTACAATGAAAAAACTCATTACGATTGTTACGTTATTCTTATTTTCACTTTCATTAATTGGATGTGACATCATTCAAGAAGAAATTGATCGTGCAGAATCATTGGCACTAGAAGATTATACTGTTGATATTCCACAGCGAAATATACTTTTAAAAATCACAAGTAATGCAGATGAACAAGTTGTTGAAAGTGTCATGATTAATGACGAATCTTATGAATTGGTTGCGCAAGGTGATGATTGGTATTTACTTGAAGATATTCCTATCGCGAAATCTTATGACATCGGAAATGTATACTATGTGACCGCAATTGGAGCGACAGTACCTTATGATGTTGATTTTACAATTACGATCGATGAAGCTATCGATCAATTGCCAGCTGAATATTATGTGTTATTAGAAGATACAGCAGTTCTTGATGGATACACATTTACAGCCTCAGAAGATGCGTTGGTTACAGTAGAAAGTGAACTGGTTTTTACAATTGATGAAGTAGATGACTGGGTTTGGCTAATACTAGTAGATGAACTTCCAGTATTCGCTGTTGTTGAGCACGAAGGAGAAATTTACATTATTAAAGCACCAGAAAACACCGCAGATTATCTTGGTGAATAAAGAACTATTTGATAGATGAGGCAATGAATATCATTGTTTCTATAACTTAAAGAAAACACATTCAGTTGATAAATCAACTGAATGTGTTTTCAATTTCTCTTCAAGATGTTTTCATCGATTCTTCTCGTCAACGTGTAAGTATAAGGCGTGAAGTATTTGTGCCAGAAATTTGCACCTTTGACATTGAAGGATTCAAAATCTACACCAAGCAACGTGTATCCCTTTTGATGGAAGATGGTCTCTATCTCATATAAAAAGGCACTTGCAATTCCTTGACCCTGTAAGTGTTCATCGACATAAAGACCACATATATGTATCGCGTTTTTGTCTTGGGTGAGATAATTTTCTCCTAATTCTTTTAGTTTCATCAGCGCAACTGCTTTGCCCTGTTGACAAAGAGCATACATATATTGGTTTTCTTGATTGATGAAGTCTTTGATTTCTTTTGCTTCATCCTCTTCAGATTGAGGCATGAACAGCGGAGCTTTTTCAAAGTAAAAGCGTAGGTTCTTATGTAGTGGAAGGATATCTTTAAAATTCTCTTGGGTTACTCTTTGAATTTGAAAGTTGTTTGGCAAAGTCGATTGTGATGTTAGATCAATAGGTTTGATTGAATCAATTAATCGTAATCCAAACCCAAGATGAAACCATGTATTCATTGAAACATCATCATTTGTATATAAAGTAATTGCATGAGAAAGTATATTATTTGAAACTAGTTCATCTGATATATGTTGATATAGATATTGATAACCTCTTTTTCGATATTTTTGCTTTATTGCATTTCCATGTAAAGGAGAAAAAAATCCATCATATTTCCCCCACAAAGAAGGGATAACGTGACCGATGATAAAACCGATGAATAGATCATCGTCATAAAGAGCATAACCATATTTGCTGTGTTTACTGAGATTTTCTAAACGTATTTTTAACTGTTCTTTTGCGAGTGTAAATGATAAAAACAAAGGGTAGTGTTCTAATTGTTCTAAGTATAAATCATGTAATAACTGAATTGAATCATCAATGTTCTTAGCTGTGTAACGCTTGATTTGTAACATAACAACCTCCTTCTTGTGATATACTATTTATAGCATAACATACGCATCTATGCAATATGAAGCGGTGATTTATGGTATAATTGATGTGAATAATAAAACGAAAATAGTGTCATTAAGAGAGTGATTTATATGGCAAATTTAAAAATCAACTTATCATCAATAAAAAAGATGTTTTCGAGTGAAGAGGCTACAAAAAACTATATTGAAAAAGAAAAAAATAGTGTTTTTTCTTTGCCCGCACATTTTAAAGATGATCTATTTTTAGAAGTGATACAAGGAATGGATGTTTATCATACGAAAAAAGAAGAGGAAGCAATAATTTATATTCCCGGTGGTGGCTTTATTTCTGATCCATCTGACTATCAACTTAGATTTGCGCGTGAATTAGGATCAGCGACAAAACAAACGGTCTATTGTTTGATTTATCCGAAGACACCGAATCATACACGCGATGAGATTGTAAGTAATGTAAAAGATGTTGTTCGTACTTTGTGTAAAGAATATCATGGTATTTCACTTGTGAGTGATAGTGCGGGTAGTGCGATTGCTTTATCGGTGATGGACGAGCTGGATGTCAAGATTCATAAGGTGGTATTTTTATCTCCCCTAGTTGATTTAAGATATAATAGTGATTTTCAAAAAAGACTAGAAAAAGAAGATGAAATGCTTTCGTATCCTGGAGTGAAGATTCTTGCTGATTTATATAGAAGTGATTATGAAAGAGATAATCCACTTGTATCACCAGTGCTTTTACGCAAACTAAAAAAAGTTCCAGCACTCATCATCGTAGGGAAAAAAGAGATGATGCTTCATGATGCAAGACTGTTAAAAGAAAAATATGAGCAGTTACAAATCACCCATCTTTATCATGAAGTAGACGAAATGATGCATGATTTTGTCTTCTACCCAATTGAAGAAGGAAAGAAATATCGTAAAGAAGTTTTTCGCTTCTTACAAAAATAAACCGTATTTATATAAATTGTATGTTTTAATTAAGTTACTTATTTGTTATAATACTACTTAGAAATGAGGGAAAGTATGAAATTGATCTCATGGAATGTCAATGGCTTAAGAGCCGCAATGAAGAAAGGTTTTGAAGAATTTTTTAAGAATGAGGATGCTGATTTTTTTGCAATTCAAGAAACGAAAATGCAAGAAAGTCAAAAAGAATGGTCTTTTGATGGGTATTATGAGTATTGGAATGACGCTGATAAACTGGGTTATTCTGGCACACTAATATATACGAAGCATCAGCCATTAAATGTCTCTTATGAATTAAAAGATGGACTTTATAATGATGAAGGACGCGCAATTACCTTAGAATATGAGAAGTTTTATTTTGTCACTGCATACGTGCCAAATTCAAAGCGACAATTAGAACGACTTGACTATCGTATGGATTTTGAAGATCATTTGCGTGAATATTTATTGTCATTAGATCAAAAGAAACCTGTGATTTATTGTGGTGATTTAAATGTTGCACATGAAGAAATTGATTTAAAAAATCCGAAAAGCAATCGTCGAAATGCTGGATTTACAGATGAAGAACGTGAGAAATTTGGTGTGTTATTAGATGCTGGATTTACTGACACGTTTCGAACTTTATATCCAGAGACGGTGAAATATTCTTGGTGGAGTTATATGTTTAACGCACGTAAGAATAATGCTGGATGGAGAATTGATTACTTTGTCATTTCGAATAGATTGAAAGAACAAATGAACGATGCCCTCATTTTAAATGACATCATGGGCAGTGATCATTGTCCGGTTGTCTTAGATATCAATCTAGACTAAGGAGAATAGTATGACAGAAGAAGTAAAAAGCAAAAATACAAATATATTAGACTATTTCATTAAAACGTTAAATGGAATGGCGCTTGGTTTATTTTCTACATTAATTATTGGTGTAATTATTGGACAAGTTGGAACCTTAACAGGATATGTTCCATTAACTGAACTTGCGAACGCATTAAAAGCAAGTATGGGGTTTGGGATAGGACTTGGTGTTGCTTATAGTTTAGGAATTGGTGGCTTAGCGTTAATTATAGGAGCGGTTGCTGGTGGAATAGCGATGAGTGTCATCAATGATCCAATGACGATTTACTTGACAACGATTGTTTCAATTGAAGGATTGAGACTAATACTACGTAAAAAAACACCATTTGATATCATATTGATTCCTTTGATAGGATCACTCATCGCATTCGCTGTTGCGAGTTTGCTTGGTGGACCAATCAGTTATACAATGGAAGCAATTGGACGTTTCATCAACACCGCAACAACCTTACAACCATTCATTATGGGAATCATTATTGCCGTCGTGATGGGTATGGCGTTAACTGCGCCAATTAGTAGTGCGGCAATCGCAATATCGATTGGCTTAACTGGACTTGCTGGTGGGGCTGCAGTTGTAGGTACTACAGTACAAATGATTGGATTTGCTGTCTTATCAAGAAAAGATAATGACATAGGTACAGTGATTTCAATCGGGCTTGGAACAAGTATGTTACAATTTAAAAACGTGTTAAAGAAACCCATCATTTGGGGTCCTGTGATTTTGGCTTCTGCCATTTTAGGCCCACTTGCGACTGTACTTTTCAAAATGGAAAGTACACCAATAGGTAGTGGTATGGGAACGAGTGGACTGATTGGACAAATTGGTACATTAGATGCAATGGGATATGAAACAAGTGTATTCCTTAGCATTATCATTTTGCACTTTGTCTTACCAATTATTTTGGTATTCATATTTGACTTATTGTTCCGTAAAAAAGGTTGGATTCAGTTAGATGATTTGACTGTATAAAATTGTAAAAGGTTGTAGGTAAGCCTACAACCTTTTGTTTGGTTTATTGGTATAGTATAAGTAAACTAAATAATTAATAAAAATAATAATAATGCTTGCTTTTTAAAATATTTTGCTATATTATATATGAGTAATTTTCAATAAAGGAGAATGATTATGAAAAAATTATTTACATCAGAAAGTGTGACAGAAGGACATCCAGATAAAATTTGTGATCAAATTAGTGATGCAATATTAGATGCCATTTTGTCAGAAGATAAAGATGCACGTGTTGCGTGTGAAACAAGTGTGACTACAGGACTTGTATTGGTCGCAGGAGAAATTACGACGAATACTTACGTAAACATTCAAAGGATTGTTCGTGATACAGTAAAAGAAATCGGATATGATCGTGGAAAATATGGATTTGATGCGGAGAATTTAGCCGTTTTAGTATCACTAGATGAACAGTCAATTGATATTGCTCGTGGTGTCAATGAAGGTGAAGGTGATGACACTCATCAAGGTGCGGGAGACCAGGGATTGATGTTTGGATTCGCAACTGATGAAACAGATGAATATATGCCTGCACCAATTGTGTATGCACATAGATTAACAAAACAATTAAGCAAAGTAAGAAAAGATAGAACATTGTCCTACTTAAGACCAGATGGTAAAAGCCAAGTGACGTTTGAATATGATGAAGAAGATCAAATAAAACGTGTAGAAGCGATTGTTATCTCTTCTCAACATAGTGAGAATGTATCAAAAGAAACATTGCGTAAAGATATTAAGAAACATGTTATTGATCCAATCATGCCTGAAAAATGGATGGATAAAGACACGAAAATTTATATCAACCCTACAGGAAAATTCGTTATTGGAGGACCTCAGGGAGACGCAGGAGTGACAGGCCGTAAAATCATTGTTGATACGTATGGTGGTTATAGCCGTCATGGTGGTGGTGCTTTTAGTGGAAAAGATCCTTCAAAAGTAGATCGAAGTGCAGCCTACGCTGCTAGATATGTTGCGAAAAACTTAGTAGCGGCTGGTTATGCAAAAAAACTAGAATTACAGTTATCTTATGCGATTGGTGTCAGTGAACCTACAAGTATTCGTGTAGATACTTTTGGAACTGAGACAGTGAGTGAAGATACGATTATTAACGCTATTTTAGCAAACTTTAATTTAACACCAAAAGGAATCATTGATACATTGAATTTGAAACGTCCAATATATAAACAAACTGCTTCTTATGGACATTTTGGCCGTAATGATTTAGATTTACCATGGGAAAAACTCGATAAAGTAGACGCTTTAAGAAACTTTTTAAGAAAGGGTGAATAGATTGTCAAACAAACTTGCACTGTATGGATTCAATAACTTAACAAAATCTTTATCATTTAACATTTATGATGTATGTATTACAGAAACAGCGGAAGATCAAGCACGCTATATTGAATACATTGATGAAATGTATAATTCAAAAAGATTAACCGAAATATTGGTTCAAGTCACAGAAAATATTGGAGCCAATATTTTAAATATATCAAAACAAGATTATGAACCACAAGGTGCGAGTGTAACCATTTTAATCAGTGAGGAACAAGTACCTCTTCATGCGATTGATGAATCATGCAACAAAGGGATTCATACACCCATCCCAGAGACCGTGGTGGCACATTTAGACAAATCACACATCACAGTCCATAGTTACCCAGAAAGTCATCCAGAGATGGGTATATCGACTTTTAGAGTGGACATTGATGTATCAACTTGTGGAGAAATTTCACCGTTAAAATCATTAGATTATTTGATTGAAAGTTTTGATAGTGACATTATTACGATTGATTTCCGTGTGCGTGGGTTTACTCGATTAGCAAATGGGAAGAAAGTATTTGTTGATGATAAGTTTAATACAATCCAAGACTTTATTAATAAAGATACATTAGAAAAATATAATGCGATTGATGTGAATATTTACCAAGAAAATATCTTTCATACAAAAATGATGTTAAAAGAACTTGATTATGACAACTACACATTGGATAAAGATTTTTCTTCTTACAGTGAAGAGAAACAAGAACAACTGAAAAATCAGTTGATCAATGAAATGCATGAAATATATTATGGGAAAAACATTTATGAAACTTGATCAAACAAGGATTCCTCTATATCATGAACATATTGATTATGTGTTGACAGACCCTTCAGTCAATTTTGATGTACCAGGACATAAACATGGACGAAGTTTCCCTGATTTTTATAAACAAATGATGAGTGAACAAATGCTAGCCTTAGACATCAACTCTTCAAAAACAATGGACAACTTAAGCAATCCTATAGGAGTCATCAAAGAGGCACAAGAACTTGCAGCTGATTTATTTCAAGCAGATCAAGCATACTTTTTAGTGAATGGATCGACAAGTGGTATTCAAAATATGATTTTAGCTTCTTGTAATCCCAACGATAAGATTATTATGCCAAGAAACATGCATAAATCAGCAATCAATGGACTTGTTTTATCTGGTGCATTACCGATATTTATTTATCCAGAAATTGAAAGTGATTTAGGAATATCAATGGGGATGTCGCTTGAAAATGTGAAAAAAACAATCGACGAGCACCAAGATGCAAAAGCAATTATGATATTAAACCCAACCTATTATGGGTATACATCAAACATCAAAGAGATTACGGAATATGCGCATCAATTTGGCATTGCAGTATTGGTTGATGAATCTCATGGTAGTTTATTTGCTTTATCAGATAAACTGCCTTTAAGTGGATTAGAAGTACACGCTGATATGGTGACCATTTCGATGCACAAAACAGGTGGATCATTAACACAAAGTTCCATTCTATTTCACAATGAAGGACTTATTTCAGCTTCTAGAGTAAGAAGTGTTATTAACTTAGCACAAACATCAAGTGCGAGTTATTTATTGATGTCATCATTAGATGTAGCTCGTTATCAACTAGCGAACCATCCAGAAATGATTGATGATTTAATTTCTTTAAGTGATTATGTGCGAAATGAAGTCAATAAAATAGAACCATTATTTTGTCCTAGTGAGGAATTATTAAATCATGATACTATATATGATTTTGATCAAGCAAAAATTGTGATAGATGTCTCAAACTTAGGATATACTGGATTTGAAGTAGTAGATTTATTACAAGAAGAGTATCATACACAACTAGAAGTAGGAGAAACAAATGTCATCTTAGCCGTCATTGGGCTTGGTGATGATTTAAAAACAGTAGAAGTGTTGTTGAGTGCATTAAGAAGCTTTGTTAAGCGATACAATAAAAAGAGAAAGACAAAATATTCAAGTGTCAATATCCACGTACCAATCACTTTGCGTACACCAAGAGAAGCGTTTTTTAGTAAAGCAATGATGGTGACCTTAGATGATGCAATCGATAAAATCGCGAGTGATCAAATCATGGTGTATCCTCCAGGAATACCACTCGCAATACCAGGAGAACTCATCACCAAACAAATGGTTGAAGAGTTTCATTTCTTACTCCAAATGGAGTCACAATTGATTGGATGTACGATGATTGATGAGATACCATATATTAGAATAATGAAAGAAGGGATTTAATGAGTCATAAAATATATACAGAAAAATGGGCGAAAGATGTCCATTTCTCAATCGAATATACAAGCCATATTCATCATGAAGAAAGCCCGTTCCAAACGATTGATTTTTATCAGTCGGAGACATTGGGAACATTTTTTACTTTAGATGGTTTAATGATGGTGAATCAAAAAGATGAATTTAGCTACCACGATATGATATCTCATGTTCCGATGTCAGTAAACCCAAACATTAAACGTGTTTTAATTATTGGTGGTGGAGATGGTGGAACAGCAAGAGAAATCTCTCGTTATCCACATGTCAATCAAATTGATATGGTAGAAATTGATGAAAGAGTTGTAAAATTATCAATAGAATATTTACCACAAACAGCGAGCAAGTTGGAAACAGATGAACGTATTCATTTATATTTTGAAGATGGTGTAGCGTTTGTCAATCAAAAAGAAGATGGGTATTATGATTTAGTTTTGGTCGATTCTACAGACCCAATCGGACCAGGTGAAGGATTGTTTTCCAAACAATTTTATGATGATTGTTTTAGAATCTTAACAGATGATGGTATATTAATTAACCAACATGAATCACCATACTTTGATCGTGATAAAAAAGAAATGATCCGCGCTCATAAAAAAATTAAAGAACTATTTCCTATCGCAAAAGTGTATCAATTTCATCAACCAACGTATCCTTCAGGTCACTGGTTATTCGGATTTGCTTCAAAAAAACTTGATCCAATCAAGGATCACAAACCAGACCTTTGGGAAGAACTAGACTTAGATACAAGATACTATAACAGTGACATACATAAGGCAGCTTTTGCGCTTCCTACGTATGTTAGAAAGGCACTAAAAAACAATGAATAAATTTCATTTTATTGGTTGTAATGCTTCTTATGAAGAAGCAAAAGTCGTTTTATTTGGAGCGCCATTTGATTCAACTGTTTCATTCCGTCCAGGTACAAGATTTGCCCCAAACAGAATTCGTTTAGATTCTGAAGGACTAGAAACGTATTCTCCTTACCAAGATGAAGATTTAAACAACAAAAAAATTACTGATATCGGTGACATTGATATTTATTATGGAAATGCACTGAACACATTAGAAAGTGTCTACACTACAACAAAAAAAATCATAGAAGATGACAAAATTCCATTTATGATAGGGGGAGAACATTTACTTTCTTACGCCAGTGTTAGTGCAACGTATAAACATTACAAAGATTTAAGAGTAATTCATTTTGATGCACATACTGATTATCGAGATCAATATTTTGGAGAAACATTGTCTCATGCGACTGTTATTCGTAGAATTCATGATGAGATCGGTGACAAGAAAATCTATTCATTTGGTATAAGAAGTGGCCAAAAGGAAGAATTTCTATTTGCTGAAGAACATCAATATATCGAGAAATTTGACGTGATAACTTTGGATAAAGTAATAGAAGAAGTAAAAAACTATCCTATTTACCTCACACTAGATTTGGATGTACTTGATCCTGCATATATGTCTGGTACAGGGACACAAGATCCAGGAGGACTAACATTCAAAGAGTTGCTCAATGCATTGCTAAAATTAAAAGTATTAAACATTGTTGGTCTAGATATTGTTGAGTTATCACCAGATTATGATACTTCTGGGGCATCAACAGCTGCAGCCACAAAGTTAATACGTGAATTATTATTACTAACTAAATAACTTCCGTTTTGGAAGTTATTTTTATATCATTTGACATTTCTAATTAAATTGTGTACAATTAAATTGAGATAAATTAAATTAGGAGGAATAAAAATGAATGTATATGATTTTACAGTAAAAGATACCAAAGGCAATGATGTTTCACTTAGTGATTATAAGGGGAAAGTGTTATTGATTGTGAATACAGCTACAAAATGTGGATTTACACCACAATACGAAGGATTAGAAGAACTATATGAACTCTATAAAGAAGAAGGGTTTGAAATTTTAGACTTTCCTTGTAATCAATTTTTGAATCAAGCACCAGGTAGTGATGAAGAAGTCGCAAGTTTTTGTCAATTAAATTTCGGCACTAAGTTTAAAACATTTGCGAAAATAAATGTCAATGGAAAAGATGCACATCCTTTATACAATTATTTAAAAGAACAAAAACCACAAGATTATAAAGATCCTGAGTTAAAAGGATTTAAAGAAAAATTGGTAGATTTAAAGCAAAAAGTAACAGGTGATAGAATTAAATGGAATTTCACCAAATTTTTAGTCGATCGTAATGGAAACGTGGTAGAGCGTTATGCGTCAACTTTTAAACCTGAAGATTTGAAAAGCGAAATCAAAAACGTTCTATAAATGTCACAAAAATTAGATCATCAATTATGTTTTTTGCTCTACGCGAATTCCCGCAGTATCATTAAACTATATAAACCCTTACTAGCACCACATAATCTTACTTACACACAATATATTACATTGCTTGCTTTATGGGATAAAGATAAGGAAACAATGAAAGAATTAGGAGAAAGACTATATCTTGATTCAGGTACATTGACGCCGGTCATTAAGAAATTAGAACAAGCAAATTATGTGACGAAAATTAGAAGTAAAGATGATGAACGAAGAGTCACCATTACTTTGACTGCACAGGGAAGAAAGATGAAAGATGTTTTGAAATACATTCCTGCGACACTGACAAAAAAACTAAATATCCCGCAGGATGAAGGTATCGTAATATTCAAACATTTAAAAAAACTTTTAACAATTTTGAACAAGTGAGGAAACTCATTTGTTCTTTTTATGTTATACTTGGTTTGGGTGAATATGATGAAAAAAATCAAAAAAACATTTATGCAAGAAGAACTCCTTTACTGGTATGATCATGAGTATATTATCTTACCATGGAGAGAAGATAAAGATCCTTATAAAATATGGGTTAGTGAAATTATGTTACAACAAACGAGAGTCGAAGCAGTGATTCCTTTTTTTGAGAGGTTTATCAAGCGACTTCCTACAATCAAAGACTTGGCAAGGGTAGAAGAAGACGAGTTAATGAAGTTATGGCAAGGTTTAGGCTATTATCGAAGAGTGAAAAATATGCAGATTGCGGCCAAGCAATTGCTTGAGGATTTCGATGGAGTCATGCCAAAAAGCACAAAAGAACTCATGCAGTTAAAAGGAATTGGGGAGTATACAGCTGGCGCTATTTCTTCGATTGCTTTTGACCAAGTTGCACCCGCTGTTGATGGTAATATTTTACGTATTTTCGCAAGGCTCTTTGGCGTGAAAGAAGATATTAGATCATCAAAGACAAGAAAAGAACTAACAAACATCTATACGCCTTATATTCCAAGTCATAGACCAGGTGATTTTAATCAAGCATTGATGGATTTAGGGAGAAAAATATGTACACCATCAAAGAATCCAAAATGTGAAGAATGTCCACTCAGTAGTCATTGTATTGCCTATCAGCATGACCTACAAGAAACAGTTCCGTTCTTATCAAAGAAAAAAGCGAGAAAAAAACAGCAAATTACTGTATTAATCTTCATAAAAAATCAAAAAGTTTGGATTAGAAAAAGACCAGTTACTGGATTGTTATCATCACTTTATGAATATACAACAATCGATAACCATTTAGATGAAAATGATATTATAAACAATTATTCCTTAAATGATGTAATCATCAATAGACTGCCAGACTCTAAACATATTTTCACGCACATTGAATGGGATATAAAAGCATATCTAATCAATACAAAACTTAGTAAGGTTGATGATGTGGGATTTTATGTTGATATCGAAGAACTGAAAACGACCTATTCAATCCCAACTGCTTTTAAAACCTATACGAATTGGTTATTAAAAAAAGATAGAAAATTTTAAAATTTTCTATCTTTTTTGTATGCAAACTGTATAAGGCGCATCAGGTCTATTGATGTGTTGATAACGAACAACAGTGTATAAAGAAGAATCAAGTGATAAAAAGAATTCTTCTAATTGTTTTTGTTCTTGTTTGCCTTCTTCATGACCAATATAAATTGTAATAGTGATTACTCCTTTAACTGAGATCAGGGGAAGTACATCATTGATGGCTGTTATGGTAGAAGTAGCTTTTGTGGTGATATCTTTATTACCTTTTGGTAAATAACCTAAATTAAATACACATGCATCGATGGGTTGATCTAGATAGTCTTTAATATGTTCATGTGATGTTAAAAACAAAGTCACATTATCTAATTGTTCTTTTTGACAGCGAGCAAGAGTATTGTCTAAAGCATCTTGCTGGATGTCAAATCCAAATACATGTTTTGCATGCTTAGCTAAAAATACGGTATCATATCCGTTACCTACAGTTGCGTCGATAGTGAGGGATTCCTTTGTGATATATTCTTTAATTATGTTGTGTGCAAATGTTATAACATTTTCCATTTTATCACCCGATATTAGTATACCACATTCTCAATATTTGATGATTGACAATTGAAATAATCTTCAACTATTCTAAAACTTATGATATAATGAAAAAAAGTAGTAAAACGTTTTCACATTTTAAGAAAATACATTGTAGAGGTGACAAGATGGCAACAATCAAAGAGGTAGCGAAAAAAGCGGGTGTCGGAATAGCGACAGTTTCTAGAGTAGTCAATAAATCTGGTTATGTTAAAGAAGAAACAAGGAAAAAAATTGAAGAAGTAATCAAAGAAGTAGGATATAAACCAAATGAGATAGCGCGCAGTATGTTGCGTCAAAAGAGCCATTTGGTGGCATTTGTATTACCGAATAATACACATTTATTCTTTGGAGAATTGTTGTACGAGTTAGAACAAATTCTTTTCCAAGATGACTATAAAGTAATGGTTTGTAATTCCAGTGAGGATATGAAAAAAGAATTAGAATTTATTAACATGTTGAAAAATAATCGTGTTGATTCATTGGTCTTATTAACAAACAATGATATTGAAGATCAAATTGATCCAAAGCTTCCGATTGTTTCGTTTGATCGACGTTTAGAAGGTGTACCATATGTCGCAAGTGATAACTACGGTGGTGGACAAATGGCGGCGAAGTTATTATTGGATGCAGGATGTAAAAAGTTTATGTTTGTTGGTGATGATGCGCAAGGTGAATCAACGCCAATCAAAACTGAAGTATCAAAAAGACGTATTGGTTTTTTAGAATATCTTCATCAACATGGGATAGAAGAAGTTGTAAACTATGAGTACCATTTAGGAAATTACCTGATTAAACCAGAAGTTGTTTCTGATCTTATTAAAAACAATCTTGATGTAGAAGGAATTTTTGCAATATCTGATGCGGTGGCATTTGCGATTATTAAAGAACTAGAAAAAAGAGGAAAAAGAGTTCCTGAAGATGTTAAGGTTATTGGGTTTGATGGTGGAAGAAGTTTCTTGAATTCAGGAAAAAGAATTACTTCTATTGGACAATCACCAAAAGACATTGCGAAGGCACTTAGAAACACAATTACTAATTTATATGAGAAAAAAGAAGCAACAGATCAAATAGTACCAATTTATTATGCAAAAGGAGATACCTTGTAAGAGAATGATATTTTTACACTTTTTTGTATTGACAACGCTTTCAAAGTTTGGTAAAATATACTAAAGTGGAAAGGTTTTCACAAAAAGATTAAGGGGTGTATTTATGGCGAAAGTGCAAGAGCAAAAGCAACAAAGGTCATTTGGAGATAAAGCGAAGAACTCAGGAATGAGAATTCTGTTTTATCTTTTAATGATCATTACGGTCTCATATGTAACTCTTTATGGTGCATTAAAATTTATTTTGCGTGTAGTATTTTTACCGGTAAAATATTTTAGTGTAACTGGTTATCAAAAGGTATTAGATTTTGGACATTCGTTGACAAAACCATTTAGTAAGTTAGTTGATGCTTTTAAGGAAAGGTTTCCAGATATGTCTGGAATGTTGGAAGAATCATTTCACGGAGATGGAGATAAAGCAGATAGTAATAGAGTATTTTTCTACTTTCTATTTCCAGCGCTCTTTAGTTTTCTATTAATGGTTATGATTCCTTTTGTACTTGGAATTTATTATTCATTGACTGATTTTAGGGGAATTGGTGATCCAAACTTCATTGCATTTGAGAATTATCAAGACATTTTTGGAGATTTCCGATATTATTATTCATTCTATCGTACGGCACTTTACTCGATATTAAATATTTTAGCAATTAATGTTGTCGCATTTTCTTTGGCTGTACTTGTAACGCAAAAATTAAGAATAAAAAACTTAATGCGTGCAGGATTCTTTATGCCGAACTTAATTGGTGGTTTGGTATTAGGATATATTTTCCAATTCATTTACTCACAAGCTGTGAAATCAATTGGTGCATGGGATTTAATCGTGAAAGTATTTGGAGAACCAATTTTGCAAGATAATATGTTGACATCTGGCGCTACGAATAGTTTGATTGCGATTATTATTGTTGTTACTTGGCAATATGCAGGATATATTATGATGATCTATATAGCAGCAATTCAAAATATTCCACAACAATTGGTAGAAGCATCAAAAATAGATGGTGCAAATGCATTTCAACGATTACGTACAATTACGTTACCACTCGTTGCACAAGCATTTACCGTAGCGATGTTTTTAACATTAACCACATCATTTAAACAATTTGATACGATCTTTAGTATGACGGGTGGAGGACCAACTGGTCAAGTTCCAGGATTCTTTGTTAATCTATTTGGATTGACAACAAGACCACCTGTTCCTACATTAGATTTAATGGCGGTAAATATATATAACGAAGCATTTGCTTTTTCTAATTTTGGGATAGGACAAGCAAAAGCGATTGTATTCTTTGTCATCTTGCTCGTGATATCTCTTGTACAAGTATACTATAACAAACGTAGAGAGGTGGAGTTGTAAAATGGAAAATACAAAACCGATGGTTAAAGACAATCGTAAAAAAATAGATATACCGAAAATTTTATTAACTTTATTTGGACTTGGATTATTAGTTTTATTCTTCTTACCTTTCGTTTTAGTTCTTATTAACGCTGCAAAAGTGAATCGAGATATTATCGCTGATCCACTTTCCATGCCTGAATCATTTGGACAAATATTTATGAATATAGGGATTATTTTGGATAATAGTTCTGTCAGATATGTTCAATCATTCTTCAACTCACTTATTATCACAACATCATCATTATTTTTGATTGGTGTGACAAGTGCGATGGCTGCTTGGGTTTTAGTGAGAAGAAAAACGAAAATGTCGTTTTTCATCTTTATGTTTTTCTTAAGTGGAATGGTCATACCTTTTCAAGTTGTTATGATTCCTCTTGTTCGACTATTAACCATTTTAGGAAGAAGTACTGGAATCGGATTTAAAGATTCACTTCATGGGATTTTACTTGCTTATATGGGATTTGGAGCACCACTGAGTGTATTCTTATTTCACGGATTTATTAAGTCAGTACCCATCGATATAGAAGAAGCTGCCATCATTGATGGATGTAGCAAACCACAAGTGTTCTTTAAAATTGTTTTACCATTATTGAAACCGATATTTGTTACATTGCTTGTATTAAATGGTATGTGGATTTGGAATGATTACCTCTTGCCATCACTAGTGATTGGTACAGCAGGTACTTTCCAAACATTGCCAATGGCGGTTATGTTCCTAGCAGGTTCGTATTTACGTCAATGGGACTTAATCTTAACATCTGTTTTAATGGCTGCAATACCAGCTGTAATAGCGTTCTTATTCGCCCAAAAGTATATCATTCGTGGTATGACTTCAGGGGCAATAAAATAAATAAACCTCTTATTTTTGGACCGAGATTTCTTTACTTACGGAAGCACCCTACCGCACATAGGGTGTTTCCAGATAGTAAAGTACCAACAGAATTTGATGGTGAAGGAGAGGTAGTATGTCAACAATTAAATCTACAACAAAAGATCCAATTAAACTTCTTAGTGACGAAAGTATCTTTTCTACATCAAACCAAGTACTAGGTGTTCGTGGAAATTTCTCTGAAGGCTATGGGACCCATTATAAAACCATTAGAGGAACTTACATCAACGGTATCTTTGGAGAGTATGAATATTGTTATGGTGAAAAAGGGTACGCATTTCCTGATAAAGGTCAAATCATTGTGAATTTACCAGATCCACAAACAGTTTATGTAAAGGTAGATGATGAGCGGATTGATCTAGATCATGCACAACTCAAAAATGTAGAGCGAACGTTTGATACAAAAAAAGGGATTTCTAAGAGAGTCGTTACTTATGAAACAAATAAAGGGTATCGTTTTAGGATAGAAGAAACAAGATTGGCTTCATTGAAATATAAAGAAGTATTCCTACTAGATTATAAAGTAATTAGTGAAAATTATGCTGGAGCACTTACTGTATATTCTACTTTAGATGCAGGAGTAACGAATCTACAGAATGATGATGATCCAAGAATGAGTGATGTTAAAGAGAAATTATTTGATGTTACTTCGATATCTTCCGATACAAAAAATATCACGATTCAAACAAAGAAAACCAATTTCATCGTGCATGTCACGATGGACCATGATAAACAAATGAACTATCAACTGATTGATGAAATGATTGTTGGATCTAAGAACATCCGAATTGAAAAAGGTGAGTCATTTCAATTTAAAAAATATGTTGTGTATACTTCATCAAAATATCATAAAGAACTATTAAGTGAAAATGATCAAGTAATGAGCGTTATTAAGGAAATTGATTTATATCAAATTCAAAAAGAGATGATTAAAAAAGCACATATTCATGATGCCATCACTGTTTATGATGAAGAAATCAACAACATTATCCATTATAACTTATATCAACTTTATACGAGTGGTGGATCTGATGAATATAGCAACATTGCAGCAAAAGGATTGAGCGGTGAAGGATATGAGGGACATTATTTTTGGGATACTGATATTTATATGTTTTTATTTTTCTTGCTAAACAACAAAGACATTGCAAAGAATTTATTGATGTACCGATATCATACATTAAACGAAGCAATCATTCGTGCAAGGGAACTAGGACATAAAAGAGGGGCAAAATATCCATGGCGCACAATTGATGGAAAAGAAGTATCACCATATTATCCTGCCGGAACAGCACAATACCATATAAACTCGGCAATTGCACATTCTTTTATTCAATACTATCATGTGACAAATGATGAGGAATTTATTGTAACTAAAGGATTTCAAGTATTGTATGAAACAGCGATTATTTATTTAGAAATTGGACATTTTTATCAGGGACAATTCCATATTCATAATGTCACAGGACCAGATGAATATACCGCAGTTGTTGATAACAACTACTACACCAATAAAATGGCCCAACATCATATGCGATTTGTGATAGATTTTTATCAAAAACATAAAAAGGAATTAAAAGATTTGGTTGATGAAACAGTCATCAGCGAAATGATTGAAGCATCAGAGAAAATAGTTTTACCTTTTGATGAAGGATTGAAAATCAACGCACAAGATGATCGTTTCTTAAGTAAAAAAAGACTTGATATGACACAAATTAAAAAACCAATGTTGCTTCATTATCATCCGTTAAGTATTTATCGTGCACAAGTCTGTAAACAAGCAGATGTCGTACTTGCACATTATTTGCTAGATGATGAACCATTCGACATAATGAAAAATTCTGTTGATTATTATGAAGCAATTACAACGCATGACTCAAGTTTATCAAAATGTGTTTACAGTATTATGTATTCACGTACAGGAAATAAAGAAAAAGCATACTCATATTTTGAAGAACAATTAAGAATGGATATTGATAATACTTTAAGCAATACCCATCATGGATTACACGTTGCGAATTTAGGTGGGACTTATTTGACCGTTGTATCTGGATTTCTAGGATTAAGAACAAATAACGTTTTATCTGTTAGACCATATTTACCTACTGCTTGGCCAGGGTATAAAGTTCAGTTAAATTATCGCGATGCAAATATACAGTTCAACATAACAGATACATTAGAAATTACGACTGATCAAGCAATAGAATTATCCATCTATGGTAAAAAAGAAACAATTGATGGAACCAAGCAATTTCATTTACAGTAGGCTTTACGCATATCAAAGATATGCAGAAAATATAAAAAAAAGAATAATAGGAGGAGAACATGAAAAAGTTATTAGTAGTTTTAACATTGGTTTTAGTCGGTACACTAGCGGCTTGTGGTGGAAGTGACGAAGGAACACTCGTTATTTTCCAAAACAAAATTGAAATTGATGACGCGATGAAAGATTATGTCGCAGGATGGTCAGAAGATACAGGTATTGAAGCAGAAGTACGTTCTTGTGGTGGAGATTCTTGTGGGTACCAAACACAATTATTAGCAGAACTTCAAGCAGATGACCAACCAGATATCTTTGTTATTGAAGGTATGGGTGGATTCTTAGAGTATCAAGACATTATCTTTGAATTTGATGGAGATGCATGGATCGATGATACTGCATTAGAATTTACTCATGATGGTGGCGTTTACGGATTCCCTGTAGCAGTTGAAGCTTGGGGTATGGGTTACAATGCAGACATTTTAGATGCAGCAGGTATTGATCCTGATGATTTAACAAATTTAGCTGCTTATGAAGCTGCATTTGAAACCTTAGAAGCGCAAAAAGATTCTTTAGGTATTGATGCAGCAGTATCAATGGGTGCTGGAACTGGATTAGCATGGGTTACTGGACTTCATAACTTTAATGGTTATTTAAGTGCAGGATTAGATCCAAGTGATTCAAGTGTCATTGATGACTTAAATAATGGTATTGCTCATGAAGATCGTTTACAAGATTTGGCTGATTGGGTAGAATTATTATTCATGTATTCAACTGACTCATTACTAGAAGGTAACTATGATACACAAGTTGGAGATTTCGCAGCTGGAAACACTGCATTTATCCATCAAGGTAACTGGATTGATCCTAACTTATTAGATGCTGGAATCGACTTTGAAGTTGGTTATGCACCACATGCAGCAGCTAGTGGAGAAAATGATTCAATCTTTATTGGAGCACCTTCATATTATGTTATCAACAAAAATTCTGATAATGTAGAAGAAGCTCGTCAATACTTAGAAGACTTAGCTGGAACTGAAGAAGGACATAACTACATGGTAAATGAAGCAAACATGGTTCCTGCATTTGAAAGTGTAACACTTGTTCCTGCAGCACCTCTTAGTGCTGCTGTAGTAGAATGGGTACAAGCTGGTAAAGGTTATGCTTGGTGGCAAAATGATATGCCTCAAGGGTTCGGAATGGAACAAATGGGACCTATCTATGACTTGTTCGCACAATACATCAAATCAGATGGAGCAGACGGAATTGATAAAGCAGAATTTGTAGAACAAATGAAAGCTGAAATCGAATCTATCGATTAATTTAAATGTATTAAATTTTAAAGAAAACCCTAGTAAGAAATTTACTAGGGTTTGCCTTGTATTCTATCTTTTTTTGAATCATTGACTTAGTATAGAATCCTTGGTATAATGTTTACAAGTTAATAGCTGTCAAGAGTATAAAGAGACGAACAAAAATCTATGATTTTTTGTCGTCTCTTTTTTTGCATAAAAAAGGAGGAACAACTATGTTTGATGTCATCATCATTGGATCGGGAATTTCAGGAGCATGTATCGCTAGAGAATGCGCCAAGTATCAAATGAACACCCTAGTTTTAGAAAAGAATATTGACGTTGCCTCAGAAACAACCTTAGCCAATAGTGCGATTATTCATGCAGGACATGATCCTTTAGTAGGATCATTAAAAGCGAAGTTTAATATCATTGGTAGCCGTATGTATGAACAAATGTCAAAAGAACTTGATATTCCATATTTAAAAAATGGTGGAATGGTTGTAGCGACAAATGAAGAAGAAATTGATCATATAAAGATGTTGTATGATCGAGGATTAGCAAATGGTTTGAAAAAAGATGAAATAGCACTCATGGAACAAGCAAAGGTTCGCCAGTTAGAACCAAATATCAGTGATGATGTTCTCATGGCGCTATATTTACCAACAACAGCGATTACATACCCAATGGAAGCAGCGATTGCGAATTTGGAAAATGCAATGGACAATGGTGTTCAGTTGCAAACCGATGCAGAAGTGATTGATATTAAGAAAAATGAAAACTATTTTGAAGTTTATACGTCAGATAAAGTTTATAAAACAAAATACATTATCAATGCAGCAGGACTCTATGCTGAAAAAATCTCTGACATGGTTGTTCCTAATTACTTTAAGATTACACCTAGAAGAGGAGAATATCTAGTACTTGATAAAGATGTCCACGTTGTTTCACACGTGATTTATCCTGTACCTTCTAAAAAAGGAAAAGGGATTTTGGCAACTCCACAGTATCATGGGAACTTATTACTTGGTCCAACGAGTGAGTTTGTTCAGTTTGATGAAATGAAACAAACAAGTTCTAAGGGCTTAAATGATATTAAAAACAATATCAAGAAATCTGTGAAAAACATTCCTTTTAATAAAGTAATTAGAACCTTTGCAGGAAGCAGACCAACTCCTTCGACGAAAGATTTTATCATTGAAGAAACAATGGTTAAAGGCTTTATCAATGTTGCAGGTATTGAATCACCTGGATTAAGTGCCGCACCTGCTTATGCAGAATATGTCGTGGAAGAATTATTAGTAAAAAATGGAGATTTTAAACCAAATACTTCTTTTAATCCCATTAGAAAACGTGTAAACCGTATGAACGAATTATCAATTGATGAAAAAAATATATTGTTTAAAAAGAATCACACATATGGTGAGATAATATGTCGATGTGAACAAGTGACAAAAGGTGAAATCATTGATTCAATTACGCGCAATGCTGGTGCGAAAACTGTTGTTGGTGTTAAACATAGAACAAGAGCAGGCGCAGGACGTTGCCAAAGTGGATTTTGCCAAGTAGAGGTCTCTAAAATACTCGCAGAATATATGCATATTCCTTTAGAAAATGTATTATATCAAGGGAAACACTCGAATATTGTAAAAGAAAAGACAAAAGGTGAAACAAATGAGAGAATATGAAGCGATTGTCATAGGAGGAGGAAGTGCTGGATTAGCAGCAAGTGTTGCGTTACATAATGAAGGCGTTACTGATATCCTCTTGCTTGAGCGAGACCAAGAACTTGGAGGTATCTTAAATCAATGTATCCATAATGGTTTTGGATTGAAAGTCTTTAAAGAAGAACTGACTGGACCAGAATACGCAGAACGTTATAAAGATATTTTTGTAGAAAAAAATATACCTTATAAAACAAATACAATGGTTATTTCTTGTGACAAAAATCGAATTGTCGAATATGCAAACAAAGATGAAGGGTTCGTTAAAATTAAAGGAAAAGCAATCATTATGACTACTGGCTGCTATGAAAGAAATGCTGGTGCGATACAACTTCCAGGAGATCGTCCTAGTGGAATCATTACTGCAGGAACAGCGCAAAAATATCTCAATATGGATGGCTACTTGGTTGGAAAAAAAGTATTCATCTTAGGTAGTGGAGATATCGGATTGATTATGGCAAGAAGAATGACATTAGAAGGCGCAGAAGTCTTAGGTGTTGCTGAAATAATGCCATATTCAGGAGGGTTAAATCGTAATATTGTACAATGTTTAGATGACTACAATATTCCTCTGTACTTAAATCATACAATCACATCGATTAAAGGAAAAGATCATATTGAACAAATCGTGTTACAAGAAGTCAAAGATTTTATACCAATCAAAGGAACAGAAAAAACATTTGATGTAGATACATTACTGTTGTCAATTGGGTTAATTCCTGAGCAAAGCCTTGCTGAAAAAGCTGGAATTATTTTACACAGCAAAACAAAAGGTCCAATGGTAGATGAATCTTACCAAACCAATATTGATGGAATATTTGCTTGTGGAAATGCACTTCATGTACATGATTTGGTAGACTTTGTTTCGACAGAAAGTGAACGTGCTGGAAAAGCAGCTGCTCAATACATAAAAAGATCAGACAAAAATGTTGGTTTATCGGTAAACACAATCGCAAACAAAGGAATATCATACATCGTTCCACAAACCATTCACCCAAAAAGTATTGAACAAAATCTTGAACTATTTTTACGTGTTGATGGTGTTTATCAAGATATGGATTTGGTCATCAAAAGTGGAGAAAAAGAGATAAAACGCTATAAAAAAAGACATCTTGCACCAGCCGAAATGGAACGAATTATTATTCCAAAACAGTGGTTAGTAGATATCAATCATGATTTAGAAATTTCTCTGGAGGCGATGAAATGATCAAAACATTGACTTGTATTGCATGTCCGATCGGTTGTCATCTTGAAGTTGATGTTGATGACAATTATAAAGTAACGGGAAATCAATGTAAAAAAGGTGAATATTTCGGTAAAAAAGAGTTGCAAAATCCAACAAGAACTCTTACTTCGACAGTCATAATTCAAGGCGCAATATATCCGAGATTACCTGTCAAAACAAGTGATGAAATCCCAAAAGACAAAATCTTTGAAATTATGAATTGTTTGAACAACATCACCTTAAAAAGCCCTGTTAAAGTGAATCAAGTTATTATTGAGAATGTTGCCAATACAGGAGTTAACATAATTGCCACAAGGAGCATGTGAATGTTTTGCGGTTTTGAATTATCTGTATCTATGAAATTATTCCATAAAAAAAGGGACTTAAAGTCCCTTTTCATTTGACCATAAAGTACTATTACTTACAGTGATTCCATCCGCACCCGAATCAAAGCAGTCTTGAATTTGTTCTTCCGAGGAAATCAACCCTCCACAAAAAAGTGGGATTTGTACACTTCGTTTTATTGTTCGTAATAACTCTCCACTAATCGCAGGTAAAACCTCAACGCAATCAGGTTTGCTTCTAGAGACAAAATCTAAACTTTTATTAAATGATAAAGAATCTCTTAAGAAAATTCTTTGCATCGCAATGACCTTGCGTTTTTTAGCCGTCATAATCACTTTAGGTTTGATTGAGATAATTCCATCAACATGATGATTTTGAATCAAATGGATCGCCCCAAACTCGTCAGGGGTTAACCCGTGAATCATATCAATATGAACAAGCACTTTTTTATGATTATTTCGAAACTCTTCAATAATGTCCCCAATTTCTGCCAATTGAAAATCAACAATTATTCCATAAACTAAATCACTTTTTAAAAATTTCTTTAAAGATTTGAAATCAGAAATCGCAGGTAATCTTCGCTGTCCTTGAAATATCATATCAATCAACCTCCTTAATCTTGTACCCTTATATTTTACCATAAGAAGAGGGAGGTGTCTATCTTTCAAAGTAACGTCTATTTTCGGCACTTTGCATAAAAAGAAAATGAATGAGCAAATGTTTATCTAAACTATTGAAAGAAAAAATAAAACATGCTAGAATATTAATATGGAAAGGTTTTCACTCGAGGTGATTATATGAATTCAATATTGCATATCAACAAAGCGAAAAATGATATAGTGCTTATCGGTGAAATACTGATAGATGTAATTAAAACAGAAGGTAGACAAATTACCTTGTTTGGTGGTTCACCGGCAAACATTACCCTGAATATGAAAAAACTTGGTGTTGAACCTTTGTTGTATGCTTGCATATGTAAAGATTATTATGGAGATTATTTGTTGAATCATTTAGAAAATAATCAGGTTGATTTATCACTTTTAAGATTTGAAAACTGTGAGACAACACAAGTATTCATCAATAAATCTTTGGATAGTCCTGATGTACAATTTCAAAGAACAAGTGATTATTTATTGCCTTATACAGATATATTAGAAGAAAAAATATCGAACACCAATATTTTACATTTTTCGTATTGGGGTCTATCTAAGATGCCTTCTAAAAATATGATTTTAAAGGCACTAAAAGTAGCAAAGAAAAACAAAGTGCTTGTTGGGTTTGATCCTAATTATCATCCAGATTTGGCTACAGAAGAAAGTTTGAGCTTAGATAAAATCAAAGAACTTATGCAATATATTGATATCATGAAACCTAGCTTAGATGATAGTAAACGTTTATTCGGAGAAGGATATACATATGAAGAATACTTAAAAAAATATACTGATTTAGGTGTATCATTGGTGATTATGACACTAGGTAAAGATGGATTGGTTGCTTCATATCAAGGGCAAATTATCAACTTACCTACATTGGCTACGAATGTCGTAGATGTTACGGGTGCAGGTGATGCATTTTATTCAGGGTTATATACTGGCTTACTTAAAGGATTACCAATTATTAAATCAATTAAACTTGGATTGGCGTGTAGTGCATTTAATGTTGAAGAGATTGGTGCATTAACAGCTTTACCTAATTATCAGGAAATCGTAAGAAAATATCATATATAAGGAGAAAATTATGAGAATATTATTTTTGAATCCTCAAGGCAATTTTGATCAACATGATTCTTATTGGACAGAACATCCGGATTTTGGAGGACAACTTGTATACGTGAAAGAAATCGCGATTGAAATCGCGAAATTGGGACATCAAGTTGATATCGTTACAAGATACATCGATGATCCTGATTTTCCTGCTATCGAAGGAACAATCGATCATTATTTAGGCATAAATAACTTGCGAATTGTTCGAATTCATGCAAATGGAGAACAATTCTTACCAAAAGAACAACTATGGGAACATTTATCAGAATGGGTCGATAACATCATCGGTTTTTATCAAAAAGAAGGAGTCAACATTGATTTTGCGACTGGTCATTATGGAGATGGAGGATTAGCTTGTGCTATCTTAAAAGACAAAATGCAAATTCCGTATTCTTTTACAGGACATAGTTTAGGGGCACAAAAGTTTGATAAGTTATATCAGTCTAATGCATCACTTAAAGAACTAGAAAGAACTTATCATTTTAGTAAGAGGTTACTTGCGGAAAATACAGCAATTAATTACGCTGATGTCATATTTGTTTCAACCTCACAAGAAAAAGATGAACAATACACACATGAACTATATCAAGCGAGTAGCAAAGATAAAAACTTCGTTGTAGCGTCTCCTGGTGTAAATATTGAAACATTTGCTGAATATAATGGACATAATGTAGATTTAGATGTTTTAAATAAAGTCGAGAAAACCCTATCACGAGATATTGATTCTTCAAGAAAAGATTTGGCCCATATTTTACTAGCAAGTAGGCTTGATCCTAAGAAAAATCATATCGGGCTATTAGAAGCTTATGCAAATGATCAATCACTTCAAGATAAAGCAAATGTAGTGATTTCTTTACGTGGGGTAGACAATGCATTTAAAGATTATTCAATTCTCAAACCAAATGAACAAAAAATTATGGATCAAATGATGAATATGATTGAGAAATATGATCTATATGGGAAAGTAACGTTCATCAATATTTTGTCACAAAAAGAACTTGCGAATACCTATCGATATTTTGTCTCTAAACAAGGAATTTTTTGTTTGACCGCACTATACGAACCATTTGGTTTGGCACCTATTGAAGCGATGAGTACTGGCTTACCAGCCGTAGTTACAAAATATGGTGGACCAAGTGAAGTATTAAAAGAAGATGGAAAAACATTTGGTGTGTTGATTGATGTACATTCTTCAAAAGAAATCGCGAAAGGTATACACAAAGCAATTGATGAATATGAACACTACCAACAAGCTGGTGTACAAAGAGTCCTAACAAGTTATACTTGGACAGCGACCGCAAAAACATACATCAATGCGATAAAGGAAATCAATAAGCCTGTGAAAGGTGTAATGATTCCAACATATTTTTATTCCTTAAATCAAGATGATTTAGATCAAAGAGTTCTTAAAGATTACGTAAAAAAAGACTAGAAAGGGTGATTGATTTTTATGGCAAACATTACTGATCACTTATTCACCCCAGATGGGTGGACCATCATCAAAGACAAATATGATCAATCACAAGCAATTACTGAAGGAACCAATTTTATGGTGGGAAATGGGTACTTAGGATATCGAGGAACATTCGCAGAAGACACGAAGAAAGAATACGTTGGCTGCATTGTTTCAGATACTTGGGATAAAGCGGATGGAAAATGGGAAGAACTTTGTACAGTACCAAACGCTCTTCACACAACGATAAACATTGATCAAGAACCATTTACTGTGAGCAACAATACGTTTTTTGAACGTTCATTAGATTTGAAAAATGCATTATCGAAAAGCACAGTGAAAAAAGTAATGTCAAATAAAAACATCACAGTGAAACAAGAGAAATTTGCAAGTTATGATGATTTGCATATTGTAGCTATGCAATATCAAATCATTTCTGATGAAGATACAAAAGTGATGATTCAAACAGGCATCGATGATGATGTTTGGAGTATCAATGGTCATCATTTCTCGAAAGAAGAAAAACTGATTGATCAAGAATACATCGGAATGAAATTGACAACAAAGTCTTACAAAGATGAAATTGTTGTGCTGAAAAAAAATGATATCGCATGTAAGTCAGTAAAACAAGACGATCTTTACAACTATTATGAATGTGAATTGATCAAAGATATTCCGTTTACTTTTCATACCTATATGATTGTTGTTACATCGAATGATTTTAAGGATCCTTTAAGTAAAGCAGAAGAAATTTATCATTCCATCAAAGATTATCATTCAATCAAACAAAAGCATATGAAAAAATGGGAACAAGTATGGAACAAGCTTAATGTGAATATTGAAGGTAACCTAGTTGATCAAGTTGGATTGCGATTCAATATATATCATGCAGTAATCGCTACGCCACTTCATAAATCATTACCAATTGGTGCACGTGGTTTGTCATGTCAAGCTTACCAAGGATCGGCCTTTTGGGATCAAGAAATTTTCAATACACCGATGTATTTATATAGTTGGCCAAATGTTGCGAAAAATATTTTAATTTATCGATATAATACATTAAAAGGAGCGAAAGAAAAAGCGAAAAAACATGGATATGAAGGAGCGTTTTATGCCTGGATTAGTGGTAAAACAGGTGAAGAATTGTGTCCAGACTTTTTCTTTAAAGACGTCATTACAAAAAGAGATATCAGAAATCACTTTAACTTATGGCAAATCCATATTAGTCCAGATATCGCGTATACCATCCATCAATACTATGAAGTTACAAAAGATGAGGATTTTTTACTTCAGTATGGTATTGAAATGACATTTGAAATTGCTCGTTTTTTGGCTTCTAGAGTAAATTACAAACCAATGAAAGATCAATATGAATTGAATCAAGTACAAGGTCCTGATGAGTATCATGAGAATATTGATAATAACGCATTTACAAATTATCAAGCCTATTTTACATTTAAGTGGGCACTTGAATATTTAGAAAAAACAAGTGACAAAATTATTGCGATCAAACAAAAAATAAACCTAACACATAGTGAAATCAAGCTTTGGAAGGATATCAAAGAAAAACTTTATTTACCAAAACCAAATGACGAAGGGATCATTGAACAATTTGATGGTTATTTTAACTTAGAATCAATTGTTCCAGCTAGTAAAGTCACAAAACGTCTAATTGACCCTGAAGAATATTATGGATGGCCAAATGGAATCACTGTATACACACAATGTCTTAAACAAGCAGATACCGTTCAACTATTCCACTTGTATCCACACTTGTTTGATCAAGATATTGTTCAAAAGAACTTTGATTACTATGAGCCAAGAACACTTCATTTTTCATCACTAAGTCCGTCAATTCATTCTATCGTTGCTTCTCATATTGGATATATTGAGCAAGCATATAAGTATTTTAAAAAATCCTTGATGATTGATTTACTAAACACAAATGAAGCCGTCAGTGGTGGAACCTTTATAGGTGGTATCCATACAGCGGCCAACGGAGCTTCATGGCAAATGGTTGTTAAAGGGTTTGCTGGGTTAACCTATGAAGAAAACCATATCGAGTTAGATCCCCATTTACCACATGCTTGGGAAGGATTATCATTTAATATCTATGTCCGAGGAGAGCAAGTATCAATTGATATAAGAAGAGAAGCAATCTATTTGAAAAAAACTGACAATAATAATGAAATACAGGTTGTAATTCATAACAAAAAATATATCTTAAAAGATCAGCTTATTATCAAGGAGGAAAAAAATGATTAAAGGTGTAATATTCGATTTGGATGGTGTTATTGTATCAACAGATCAATACCACTATCAAGCATGGAAAAAGATGGCAGATATTGAAAACATATATTTTGATGAAAAAATCAATGACCGTTTACGCGGTGTATCTCGAATGGAATCACTCAATATTATTTTAGAAAATGCCAACAAAGAGTATACAAAAAATGAGAAAATTCAATTAACAGAATTTAAAAATGAAATGTATAAAAACAGTTTAGACAATCTATCTTCAGAAGATATTTTACCTGGTATTAATGAATTACTTGATGATCTAAAAAAACACAATATATTAATCGCAATCGGATCATCTTCTAAAAATGCCAAGAAAATCCTTCGAAAAATCCAACTAGAAAATCAATTTGATGCCATAAGTGATGGAACTGATATCACAAAAAGTAAACCTGACCCAGAAGTGTTTTTGATCGCCGCACAACGATTGGGATTAACACCAAATGAATGTGCAGTAGTAGAAGATGCACACAGTGGTATATTAGCTGCAAAAGAAGCAAACATGCTTGCCTTTGCGACCGGAGATGCGAAATCATCAAAAGACAAAGACTATGATTTTGAACAATTAACAGAAATAATACTAAAAGAGTAACCAGTCGGTTGCTCTTTTTTTTGTAAAACAATATAGTAATTAATAAAATTAACTTATTAATTAATTATTTTAATAAAAATCTTCATAATTATTGACAAAAGTATAAAAATAGTATAATATATAGTTGTATCATATGAAAATATAGTGAATAACAATAAAGGAAGTGATGAAATGAATTATAGCCCCATTCTAAAACAACTAGAAAATGGTAAGATTGATGCGCAAAAAGCTTATGAATCTTTGTATGTTCCTACGATAAAAGAAGGTGGGAAACGAGCATTCTTTGTAAAAATGCGTATAGAAGTACCAGAAGAAGGAAAGGGCGTCAATACATTTTTGAGAATTCTATTCATGATTCCCATCCCTTTAATATTGGCGAGATTAGGACTTAGAATCTTTCATAGAAAAATCGATCAGAGTCTAAAAGATGTCGATTTTGATGTAAAAGATATCATCGAGTTGATTAAGTATTCAAGGCACACAAAGATTCAAGTCGAATCAGATGATGCAAAAATAGATATTAAAATTATATAACATAGGAGGAATAATATGAGAAATGTAATAGGTGAATGTCCAATCTGTAAAGGTGAACTTTTTGTTACAAAATTAAAATGTAACACTTGCCACACAGAACTATCAGGTGAATTTACATTATCGAAATTTAATCATTTATCAAAAGAAGATTTATATTTTATCGAAGTATTTGTCAAGAACCGAGGAAGTATTAAACAAGTAGAAAAAGAACTTGGTGTTAGCTATCCAACGGTTAAGAAAAACCTTGATGACGTCATCACATCATTGGGATATTTTGTTTCTGAAGAAGAGGATAAAGTTGATCAAGATGAAATATTAGAAAAATTGTCAAATGGAGAAATTACAGCAGCAGAAGCTGCAAAATTGTTAAAATAGAAATCATATAATATATATGAAAAAGAAAGGGTGTAAATAATGGAAAAAGATCGTATGAAAATTTTAGAAATGATTCAAAATAAAACAATCACCGCTAAAGAAGGTGCGGACTTATTAAGAGCACTAGAAAATGATAAGGACAACATTGTTCAAAAGATACAAGATAAAAAAAGCGCATTTAAAATGTTTAAAATTAAAATATTATCAGGTGATGGTGATAAAGTGAATGTGCAAATCCCAATTGAATTTGCAAAAGTTGCTTTACGAAATGGAAAAGGATTTATGAAAATGGACCAAATCCAAGGAATGGATTTAGATATCGAAATGATCCTTGATATGATTGATAAAGGTGCAGTTGGAAAAATAGTAGATATTGAATCAGCAGATGGTGACACAATAGAAATAGTCATTGAATAAAAAAGGACTTCGGTCCTTTTTTTTATTTATACCTGACCACTAAAGGTCAGGTACTTAAAACCACACGCTATGCGTGTGCGA
>ENA-OSAI01000147-OSAI01000147.1-marine-sediment-metagenome-genome-assembly--contig:-NODE-147-length-42064-cov-10.832488_pt1 | contig 42064 bp, 43 predicted proteins | sample MGYA00237871_ERZ529316 | MGnify/ENA primary metagenome ERZ529316 (study PRJEB26369, sample SAMN03142814) | marine sediment metagenome | biome: marine; feature: borehole; material: sediment...
AAAAATAAAAGTGTATAAAATCATTACGATCTTATACACATATTATACGAGGGGTGGTCTAAATGAACAAAATTAAAGATTTATTCAGTTGGGTGAAAAAATATTTTCGTTTTTTTGTATCTGCTTTAATATTATTAGTAGCGTTAATTCTAAGCTTGTTTCAGTTTGAAACAACAAACATTCAAAACAATTTTTTTATAGATAATTTATTGCAGTTATCGATTACTGCAACGATTACAATAAGCATTGCACTGAACATTGCGATAAATATAAAGTTTGAAACAAATAATTATAGTATGATTCTAAAACATAAGAATCCTGCATTTCTGAAAAGCGATGAAAAAATCCTAGAAGAAATCAAGGAAACAATGGAACCACTAACATACTTTTTTATTGATAGAAGTATGTCACTTCCATGGCCTCAAAATATGTTTAATAATTTATTTATTCTTGAAAACACTCTGAAGATAGCTTCATATAATTTTGCTAATCCAGTGATGCAAAATACGAAAGAAGAGTTGCATCAAGCTATTGTAAATTTTACTAGTGCAGTAGTGATTAATGAGGATTTAGAAAATGGAATGCATTGTTCAAGATATTACTATTTTAGTAATAAGGGAAGACATATACAAGTTGATCTAGAAAAAGAAAAAAGAGATGAAGATGAATTAAACAAGTATTTATCTAATATGTTAGTAGCATATTACAAATTCTTAACGATAGAGAAGAAAATATTACAAGAGAATTTACAATCATCGTCTGAATAGGTGTTTGATACTAAATATCAATAGTATACACCAATTAAGAATACCGAAGCATTTTTAGAATAATTTAGAATGGAGGATATGTTATGAACATCATTAAGAGTCTGAAATATACTTATGGACTTGAATATTATGGATTACAAGATTTATCTATTGGTTGGGAAGTTAAGTTTCTAATTGAGAATAAACAAGCAATCACTGATTATTTTAATGAGAAAAATATAACTTCCATTGAAAACATAGATGAATATTTGGATTATTTGTGGTTATCTAAGTTTAAGGAAATTGATGAAGCAATTCCTCTGTTGAAAAAAGAAGAAGATAAATCATTGCTAAAATCAATCCATACTTTACTCTTAGATAAATATAAAGAATATAATATAGGTATGATTATAAAATATTTATGCAAGAACTATCAAGAAGTCCTTGAATCGAATCGAGATAATCATTATTATCATGATATGAAAAGAGCTACAGTAGATTTTATATATGGTTATGCCAATTCATTTTCAGATGATGCTTTTGATTATTTAGAGACAAATTATTGGTACTTGATTATTGATAATTTTGAACAGTATAGCGTATTTTACAAGAAACATCTAGAAAGATTTCATTCCAACATAATTAATGACATTATCGCAGTTGAGAACATAAAAAACTATGATAGAGTATTTAAAATACTAGAAATCACAAAGAAAGAACCGTTTGAGCAGTTCACAATTGGAGTTGCAAAAACAGTTTGTAATCATGTTCTTAAAATGGTTGAAAGTATAAACGAAGATAATTACATTGAAGTTTCTTTGTATTTAGATAAAGCGAAAAAAATTGCATTGCTATATAAATTAAAAGAGGCGTACAAATTTCAAAAACTAGACTCTAAACTTATTGATATTAGCAATTCATATTTTGAAAAGCATGGACACAAGTTTGAGACAGAGCCAATTGATTTACAAAAAGCAGTTGTTGATTTAAAAGATGGTAAGAATCCGTTAATTATCAAATTTCTTGAATTTACACACACATTTGACAGAGAATCAAAACAGTTTAAACCAATATATAATAAGATTATGACAGAACCCAAAGCTATGTTTGATCATATTAACCATATCGGCATATCTGAAGATGAATATTTCTATCCTTCTAGATTGACAAATCTTGGTATGTATTTTGATATATTTACAAATTACCTTTTTGTAAGTTTTAAAGATGAAGATTTACGAGATGATATTGTTTTAAATTATTATAATATACTTTCGAACTTAGTTAAGGAAGATATTCTGTCTGAAGAGGACTTAGAAGAGTATCTAGGTATTTGTAATGTTTTTAGTTCTTTGTTGACAATTGATGAAGACGGAAACGTAAAAAAATCCTTATCTTATGGAGTATCAATGTTAATCGTAGCATACATTGAGAAGTTTTTACGCAAATATTTTACACATTTACACACTAAAGAAACATACATTAATGTCAGTAGATACTCGATTAATATGTTGTTGAACGAACAAGAGATACATAATGTATTTGGTGAACATGTAACAAAAGTATTAGAGTATCAATTAACAAAAAAAAGAGCTACAGATATTGGATTAAATTTAAGAAATAATTTAATGCATAATTGTGAAATAAGTTTTAGATCAATGAATATTGGTTACCCAGTAAGGGTGTTTTATTGTCTAATATTGCTACTAAATGTAATAGCCACCAAATATATTAAAATTGATGACAAATGAGAGGGGTATTATGGATATTTTTTTTGATGAATCAAGAAATACGGGTGAAATAAGTATTAATGGTAATCTTTTGAACTATGCTGAACAAAGGTATTTTGTTTTAGTGGGTTATATAGATGATGAGAAAACAAATATAAAGTATCAAGAGTTTAAAAAGAAATGGCTTCCCCAAGTTAAATCCAATAACCCGTCAATTGATGAAATCAAAGGTAATGACTTGATGCGGAAAGATAATACAGATATCCGTAATGATTTTATTGAGAATTTCTGCTATGGAGATAATTTATATATAACTGTGTATGATAAGAAGTTCTTTGTTGTTACCCAAATGATAAACTGGCTCGTGTATCGTTTTATAGATTATGGTGGGGAAGCACAAGACATTTATTACAATTTGTGTGAGCTTCTAATTAAAGTTGATGAATCTTATCTAGGTAAATATATTAGAGTGACAAAAACAAATGCACTTATAGATATAGAAGAGTTTGTTCATTATGTTATTGATTACGAGTACAAAGAATGTATAAAATCTCCATATGAAATAGAACTTGCTAACTTTTGGAGAGAACTAATCAAACAAATTATGCATTCTGATGAAGACTTTTTTGAAGAGTTGAGAAAGGATAATGTTCCTAATGATAGAGTTAAAGGAAAAGATAGAAATAATATTGTTAACTTAACATGCTTAGGGGAAACAATTTTACTTGTTAAGAAAAATAATTCTACCTTAAAAAATGCTCAATTAAAAATTCACCATGATGAGATTGAGACTGTTCAAGAATATATTCAAACTAATTGGGATTATGATAATCTAGAATTTGTTAACAGTGCTCATACATTGCAAGTCCAAATTTCAGACAATATTTCAAGTATTGTAGGTAACTTAATAAATAAAATTTTACCAATCCAAGATGATAATGAACTTTTAGGATTATTGAATGATGATTATGATTGGGTGAAATATTCGTTTACAGCAATTTTTAATAATATTAATCAAAAAAATACAAAATTTGTTATATCTATGAGGGAAATGGCTGTGATAAAGTCAATTTTATCAAATAAGAATTTTTCAAATTTAAAAAAATTTAAAGAGGATATTGTACTTCGATTGAAATCACGACTTGAAACTGAGAAAAGGAATCATGTTGATTTGTCTGATTCAACTGAAATATTGAATAGATGAAAGGGTTCAGCAATTAATATGTTGAATTGGTGTAATAGATATGAAACAAGGAACTGAATACGAGATTTTTGTAGAGCAAGTTTATCGGGCTCTTAAAGAGGAAGAAAAATATACAATTAAAATTGAACGAAACCTGATAATTCAAGGTAAAAGTGGCGCTAATCATGAAATTGATGTTTATTGGGAATTTTCTTATATGGGAAAAGTTTATAAGACTGCAATTGAATGTAAAGACTATACCAGAAATATTTCAAAAGGTAAAATTCAAGAGTTTTATGGTAAACTAATTGATCTTCCTGATAAATATGAAGGGATATTCGCTACAAAATTAGGGTACCAAAAAGGTGCTAAAATATATGCTGATGAGTATAATATAGATGCATTATTAATCAATGAACTTACTGAAGTTAATTTTCCTGAGGGGTATATTAGACAGATAGAAGTGCAAATGAATATTATTGGTGCCGATATAACTGATGTTAATTTTGAGTTTGATTCTGAATGGATAAAAAAGCAATATTCTCTTCCACTCAAATACCATATTTTAGGAACTGGGAATGATATATTGATTGAAGATAAAATGTTAGATTTTTATGGCAGTTTAAATGAATATATTAATTTTCAAGAAGTAGTAAAAATCAGAGAAAACCTTGATAATAATAAGTCAAAAGTAATTATAGAACTAAATGATGGATTTTTGATAGATGTTAATCAGGAATTAATCTTAAAGATATTAAAAATATCATATATTGAAAACCAATACTTACACCAATCAAACTTTACTATTGATGGATTAAAATTTGCTTTTGCACTGATAAAAAGAGTCTCCACTGGTGAGTTTGTTTTTGTGAAGAAGAATTAAGAGATGCTAATATCATATTGATAATTGGTTTTGCTTCGGTCACAAGTACAAAATTAAACGACACATCATGATTTTGATGTGTTTTTTTGAACTGTAGGTTCATTTATTAAAAACAGTGATTGATGCATACTATAAACGCGGGGTGATTTGTATGAGACAAAAAAGGCTTTGTCCAACAAAAGTAGGTCATAAAATAACTTTACTAAGAAATGCAAGTAATACTAGATTGAATGATTTTGCATCAAAGATTGGTGTTTGTTCTAGTAGTTTGCGTAACTGGGAAAAAGGAAACAACCTACCTACATTGGAAAATGTCGTCAAAATTTGTAATATGCTCAATATAAGAATTAGTGATCTTATATTATATGAAGACTAAACATTTTACTTTGAGTATGTTATAATTATTTTGTTAGTTGTGGTAAATCCAAATAGCGTGAATATCTCATAAAAGGAGGAGATATCATGGCTGACACAAATGTAAATACCTTAGACGTTGCAAACTTTAGTCCTAATCTAAAAAGGTTTAGACTAGAAAACGAACTGACACATGAACGATTCGCTGAACTCTTAGGAGTAAGCAGTAGGGTAGTTTATGATTGGGAAGATGGATTTAAGTATCCACGATTCCAAAGAGCCGTTGAAATTGCTAATGTACTTAAGGTCTCATTGGATAGCATCTTACGCACTGCGTAGGATGTTATTTTTTTTGAACTTATAGTTCATTTTAAACTTTTCTAGCCTTTGATAGAATATGGGTGTGAGAAACAAAGGAGGAAAAGAAAATGAACGAAAATAAAAAGTATATTGTATCAACTAAATGTGGACATGTTGGAAGTAACAAGTACATCGTAATTGATTTTGCTGTCAGTGCAGCTAGTGCTAAAGTTGCAGCTAGAATCGCTAGAAATATTCCTAGAGTGAAACATCATTGGAAAAATGCAATTGAACAAGTTCGAGAAGTGACACCTGAGGAGTATTACAATCAGATTAAAGTTAATAACGAAGATGATTACTTAAAATCACAATGTATTCAAGATCAAAGAAAAAATTGTGAGGATATCATCGAAAGAGTTCATGAACGTTACACTGAAATGACTGAAACAGATAAATGGAAGAAACGTCGTGAAAGAATTCAGTATCAAATGAAAAAACTTGATATTATAAAAAGATATAGTTATGTATCTTAATGGAGGTAAAATACATGAATAACTTTGACAATGAGTTTGAATTATTATTAAAATGCAGAACACCAATTATAGAAGTCATTACATATGAGTGGCAAAGACTTCAAACAATTATTGATAAAATCTCTGGAAAGCATATGACAAAGTGGTATAGATGGAATAGGTCCATTGGGATAATTGATTCAGATGGAGAAATAAAGGAAATAAAAGATCCTATACAGGTGCTTAAAATATTTATGGAATCAAATGAAGATATGTATTTGATTTTAGAAAACTTTAATCTCTATTTAAATAATGCTGATGTGATTCAACTTTTATTCGAAATTAGCAAAATAAATCGTAATAGAAATAAGAGTTTAATAATAGAATCTAGTGAGCTAATGATTCCAGAACCAATTGCAAAAGAAATTGTTGCCCTTAACATGCCTTTGCCTAACAAAAAATTTATTAAAAAGATCGCTGAAAGTGTTATAATTAATTATGAATTACCTAGTACAAAGTTTAATTTATCAGATCAATTATTGAGTAGTGTGCTAGGTTTAACTACAACTGAAGTGAACCTTGCATTTACAAAGGCAGTAGAAAAGTTTCACAAATTAGATGATAGTATTATCAATTATTTAATATCGGAAAAAGAGCATATCATCAAAAGGGATGGGTTACTTGAATATTATCATCCTGAGGGTGGACTAGATTCCGTTGGTGGATTAGATAACTTAAAAAAATGGTTATCACTTAGAGCGAATGCTTTTTCTGAAGAAGCTCTAGAATTCGGAATTGAAACTCCAAAGGGTGTTTTATTATTGGGCTTACCTGGTTGTGGAAAGAGTTTAACAGCTAAATCAGTATCGAAAGCCTGGAACTTTCCATTGTTAAGATTTGATCTTGGTAAAGTGTTTGGTGGCATAGTTGGTCAAAGTGAATCCAATATGCGCAGAGCACTAGATGTAGCTAAAACAATTGCTCCATGTGTGCTTTGGATAGATGAGATTGAAAAAGGACTATCTGGTTTATCTAGTTCAGATAGAACAGATGGAGGAACAACATCTAGAGTGTTTGGAACCTTTCTAACTTGGATGCAAGAGAAAACAGAACCAGTGTTCGTTGTTGCAACTGCTAATAACATCGAGAATTTACCACCTGAGTTGCTTAGAAAAGGTAGATTCGATGAGATCTTCTTTGTAGATTTACCTACACTGGATGAAAGAAAAGAAATCTTCAAGATTCATATTACAAAGAAAAACAGAAGTATTAGTGATTTTGATTTAAATGAACTTGCACAAAAAACAAGCGGATTAACTGGTGCAGAAATTCAATCCATAATTGCTGATGCATTATTTGAATCATTCTCAAACAAAGAAAAGTTAAACAATACAATGATTCTTACTGAAAAAGATAAAATAACTCCTTTATCAAGAGTCATGGCAGAAAAAATAGAATCGTTAAGATCATGGGCTAAAAACAGAGCTAGATTCGCAGGTGTAGAGTTTAGCGAAAAAGTTGAAAATACACAGGAAGTAGTGAGATTGAAATCAGAAAGCTTCAATCCATTATTAGAAAGAGGGGATTAGATGCAAAACAATTCAAAAGTAAATAATTATAGGAATCCAAAATGGAAGATTAAAGATCTATGTTATGAAAGCATTTATGGACCAGCTTTATTTCCTGCACAGCGCACGGTTGAAAAAGACTATTCAGCATTTAAAGATTATATCAATAATGCTACAAAGGCAGCTAAAATGAGAGAAGGCGTTTCGGCTAAGTTCTTTAGAGTAGATAATCAAAAAGAATTTACTCTTTCAAAATGGTACGTTCTAGATATTAATTCTAAAATAATCAATAATCAAATTGTATCAGATAGTTCGAAGATACAAGCAGTAGAATCATTAGGATTCGATGTAATTGACATCCCTTTAAAATCGATTGAGAGCAATGGAAAGAATATTGACTTCAAATTATATAAAGGATCTGCATATTTTTCATCTAATAAAGTAGACCAACTAATCATAAATGAAAATCAAGAAATTTCATATGATTTAAGACAATATTCACCTGAGTTTGTAGAATATAAAGGTCAAAAAATAAATGTTAGAAATGGAAAAGTGTACATTGAAGATTCAGGTGATGCTTTGTGCTATGATGTTTTTTTGGATTTTATAGCATTTGAACTTTACAGTATCCAATCCGGAAAAAAAGAAAATACAGTAATCATAGAACTTGAAGATGATGAGTCTTTAGAGGTTTCTGTTTTCGATACATTTTTTAGTGAAGATGTCGAAGACATTTATTTTGGAAAAGAAAAATATGACAAGCACAAAATAAAACGAAAGTTCAAAGAATTTGGACAACTTGAGCTATATGTAAAAAAAGGAAAATCAATTCCTAATGAAGGTACTATTAATATCTCGACGAACACATATCAACTAATGTGTCAAAATAGAGCAATCGATATATTGATCAACTCACCAAGTCAATATCATAAAGCATTGTTATATTTGAGTGATGACAAGAAAAAAGCTGAACTCGATACGTTTAACTCTGTTAGTGATTTAAATATTGATTTCAAAGTACTAACAAGAGAAAATCTAAAAGGAAATACAAATCAAAGAAAGTTTGTGAAAAAAGCATTGCAAACGCCTGACTTTATGATTTTAGAAGGTCCTCCAGGCAGTGGGAAAACCACAACCATCCTTGAATTTATCTATCAAGTATTGAAAGAAGGAAAGAAAGTAATGTTATCTGCTTCAACACATGTTGCAATCGATAATGTATTGGAGAAAATCTTAACACATAATGATAGTAAAGAGTTATTGAAGTACATCAACCCTGTTAGAATCGGATCTGAAGATAATATCTATGTTGATGAAGTAAAACAATTCACATATGAGAACATAATGAGTGGGATATCTTCTGAGTATCATCAAATGGTGGAAGATAGTTTCAATCTTGTATGTGGAACTACTATTGGAATATTACAATATCCACTCTTTAAAAAGACTTTAGGTGATAATCGTGGAAACATGTCAACTATTGAGCCAGTATTTGATTACTTAATTATTGACGAGGCATCTAAAACCACTTTCAATGAGTTCTTAGTTCCAGCGATATTTGCAAAAAAGTGGATCATCGTTGGTGATGTGAAACAATTAGCACCTTACGTTGAGAAAAACGATTTAGTTCCGACATTACTTAATAGTAAAGCATTAAAAACGAAAAGTATTAGAGAAGCAATATATTTCTTAATGATGATTTCCAAAATGAGAAAAACAGATTTATCTAATAGAGCATTTATGATGTCTGGGTCAACAATCCAATATTTAGATAAGTACTTGGATAGTGATAGTTATATCGCGGTGACAAGTTTGAGAACTGATAATTTATTTACTATCTCTAATGATGATATTAAATCAGATTCTTACAAATTATGTGCATTGGACTCAGCGAATAGAACAATACTTATTGATGATTCACTAGCTAAAAAAGTTATACCATTGTTGAACACAAAAACTCTGGTTGTAGGAAAGTCGAAAAATATTGCTCGTGAAATATATTTTGAAGAATATGCTATACTTCATCATCGTTTCAATGACTTTTATAAAAAGACCACTGAACTAGATGATAGATATTCGAAAAGATTAGAAGATGAAATATTGTGGAGACTTATAAGAATTTATGAGTTAGCACATTCTGATACCGCTGTAACAGAGAAATATGAAACGTATATCGAAGATGTAAAAAAACATCTAGATGAAAAAATGCTGCAAGAGTATGATAAAACAATAGCCATGATATCCGAAATTGCATTACCTTCTATTATTACTTTGTTACAGCAAGGTATCAAGAAGAGAAGTTTTAATACAAAAGATACTATATTAAACTCTGGCTTTGCAGAAATTGACAAGGTTAATCGATTTGAATCATTAGAATACCAGTATAGAATGCATCAAGAGATTTCAATGTTACCTCGTAAATTGGTTTATAACGATCAAGCGCTAAAAGATGATAAAAGAACATATGATGAATTTAAATATTTCAAAAACGAAAGTAGATTTATAGTTCTAGATGTGAATGGTGCTACAGTTACCAGAAATCAAAATGACAAAGAAGCAAAAGTAATCCTAGATAATTTGGAACAAATTGCAAATTATGCAAAAGTTGAAGATATTAGGTATGAAATTGCAATACTGTCATTCTATAATGGACAAGTTTCATTGTTACGTAAATTGTTGCAACGTTATTTTAAATCAAATGCTAAATATAACTTCAGCGATGGTCATATAAAAGTATCACTAAATACAGTAGATAAGTTTCAAGGGCAAGAAGCCGACATTGTATTCTTATCAATGGTACAAAACTCAAGAGTTGGATTTATGGATAGTATCAATAGAGTAAATGTTGCAGTTACTAGGGCAAAAGAAAAGTTAATACTAGTCGGAGATAAAAAGTATTTCGCAACAACACAGAATGAATCAATGCTATTAAAATACTTATTCAAAGGAGGGGTTAGATAGATGAAAATTGAAATTACAAGTCAAGGGAAAGTTCTTGATTTAGAGGCAAAACTAAAACTTTCATATCACAGAAGAAGAATAGACTATAAAAATCTTTTGACATCAATAAAAGAGGGAAATAGTTTGCTAAATGAATTTCCAAAATCAATAGCAAACTCTATTTCAAAAAGGTTACTTGAACTAAAGTATATTGACAATGGGAGAAATATAACAGAAGACGGGAATAAAATGATAGATAATCCAGAACTTCTTGAAACAGAAACAGGAGCTTACTCAGTAAGAATCATGCAGTTTAAATTAGGCGACTATGAATACTATATGATTCCAGAAATTAGAAGAAAATTATCTCAGCAAAAAAGAGATCTAGTTGAAAACCCAGTAAAAGGTTATGAAACGAATAATTATTTTATTCTAGATGATGAAATAGTTAGGTTTGTTTCAATGAATCAACAAGGACAATCTAAGAAGGTGTTTATTGATGATAATCCTGAGGATATATCAATTAAGATTGATCTTGATCAAGAAGTATATGAGTATGGATCTAAATCAATGGAACTTGGACCCCGTTTAACATCTAAATTAATCAGCTTTGCAGAATCAATGTTACAAGATAACCCATATGGTGGTTTCGATTTTAATTCTAAATCTTTTATTCTTAAAAAAGGATTAAAGATGTTAACTGTTCAAGAAATCTTGATGGGAAATATTCAACAACTTAAGAAAGATTCATTAATCATCGAAAGTGCACCGTTCATTATCGATGATGTTGAGACTGCAAAAGAATACCTATATAAAGTAGCATTTTCAAAACTACAAAATGAAGATTACTATTCAATTCCTGATTTAAACGATATCTATATTAATGAGTTATTTGATAATGGTGTGTTTAGTGATACTGTTAAAAAAGCAATGTTTGATTTTACATATGAGATAAATGGGTTTAGTAATTACTTAACAAAAAAAGAGTATGAATCATTACAATACAAACTTAATGTTCTTGAGTTCTTGTTGGGATTCTCATTATTAGAAGAAAACACAGACTTTTCGAAAGCGACAAATTACAAAGAACTAGTTAAAACATTCAATACATATGTACCTGCTAAACAAGTAGAAACAAGTTACATTGTTATGGGATACCCATTTGCAAGAAATGCTAGAAATAAATTTCCTGAATTCTATCGTGAATTTATTAAAACATATAAAGATAGTATTATTGTGAAAAAAGGTAATCCTCAAAGAGTGGATGACAAAATGGAACAAACATTTAAAAAAATGGAAGTCCCAATTTACGAGTTTGATAGTTTGAGAGAACATTATCACGATAGATATATCATCTTCAAACTCAAAAACAATCAATACAAAGTATTCTTGATAACAAGTGAAATAGGACAATTCTTCAAGTTGAATTCGACAGATAATTTGGGGCTTGTAAAAGAACTAGATTATCAAGAAATCAGAAGAACGAATAGAAAAGATAATCTAGTTGAGATTATCGAAAGGGGGATAGAAAATGCGTAAGGAAAAACAATTTAATTATTCAAACGATATCGTTCAATTTGGGTTCTTATACAATGATAAAAAGAAATCAAAAATTACATTGAAATCAATTATCGATAGTGTTGAACAAAGTATAGTTGTGTACGACTACAAGAATATATTATTAAGTAATATTGCTTCTGAAGCTAGTGACTTACTCAATGATAACAATAAGTTATTTATCGCTTTAACCAGTGATAGCGAGTTAAGAAAATTGATGGATTCAGGGGTAAAAACTGGTTTCATTCGTTCAACAAATAAAGCTGCCAATGGAGCTATCATAATTGTAGATAAAACAAAAATGTATTATGCATCCAGTAAAGACATAATATTTGAAAGCTACAAAAACTCTATCCCTGAAGTATTTAACTATATTAATTATCTAATTTGGAATACTGCATCTTATGAAATTCTACAAGGTCAAATGAATGATGTTAAAGGGATCAGACATAGTATTGTAAAACCTGTATTTGAAAAGTTGATTACAAAAGAAGAAGTAATTCAAAAAGATATTATCGGTGCTACTGAAAATATTGAACAAGGATTGGGAATGAACTATATACATCAAGAGGAACATGTTATCAATTCCCTAGTAATTGATCCATCAGTTTCATCAATCGCAAGAACCTCTCGTTTTGCCTATATCAAAGTGTTTGAAGAAGTGTATCTACAATTGAAATATGATAATTGTATAGAGCTAGCTGAATCATTTGAAAATCTTACATATCAAGAACTTGTTGGTAAATCTGCTTGGATTGATGGAAAGAAAACTACCATAGAAGAAAATCTTAAAATAACTAAAACACTTGAATTACCTTTGGATTCATACAAAGACTTTGAACCTGATTTTGAAAACTATATTAATAACAATCAACTCGGTAAATATATGACTATTGATGTTATACTCGATATTCAACCTATAAAAATTGATGCTTCGTATAAACTTTCCAATCGATATAAAAGAAGAGAGGAAATTATAGATAGTATCGATGCTAATGTTGATAAATTGATCAAGATTTTTGAAGATGAAGAGAAACTTCTTAATCAGATTAAATCTGAATCGAGAATTGTTGAAAAGGCAAAAAAATACAATGCTTTTATCGAAAACAATGAATCAGGCTTAAAAGTACTTAAAACAAAAAAGAACAAAAATGCATTCAAAAAAGTTATTGTTAACGAAAATGATATAGCTGTTCCGAATGAAATTATTGGTAAGCTCTATGATAAAAATAATAGTCTCTATTTCGCAGTTGAAGATGAGAAACAGATTAAGAAAGCAAAAGAGTTTTTGAAAGAACATAATTTAGCAGCTGTGATGGTATCATTGTGAGTAAAAAGATATTGATCTCAATTAGTCAAGATAATGATGTAATTGTAGAAACAGAAGATTATAAAGGCCCAATGTGTGTGAAAGATATCAAACAGCTATTCAATGAGTTCCTAGAGGTTGATGACTTCGAACATAAAGCCGAATATTACGAATCAGAAGAAGAAACCTATTCAGGAGTGATCTCTAAACTATGAGTACAACTGTAAAATTAGGATTGGGATTACTAGCGTCTAAAGGTATATTACCGAAAGAAGAAATGATAGAAGTTTTTCAGGAGTGTCTGATGGAGTTAGGATGTATTAATCAAAATAATAGACTAATTCATAATGGCACTATTATTGGAACATTGACAATAAAAGATAGAATCATATTAAGTATGAACAGGGCTAATGTAAACCAACATCTACAACAAATTGAGAAAATCCGAGGTCTTTTTGCTCATCGAGCAGAAGTTGCTCAAAAAAACTATATTTATCAAAGAGAACAACAAATCAATCAATCTAAACATAATTTGGACTCGTACAATAAGCTTGTTATGGAACTAGAAGTAGAGAAGCAAGTTATGCAGAATGCATTAAAAAGGCAAAAAAAAGAAGTCTGTGAAGCACTAAAAGAAGAGCTGATTGAAGCGGCAATTAACAATGGATATGAAGTCGAAGAAATCAGTAATAAGAACTCTCAAGTACAACTACAGCTATTTAGAAGAGTATACTAAAATGAATGTTGCTAAAATTGTTCATAATAGTAGAATTTACGGACCTGGAGCCAGAACAGTTATCTGGTTTCAGGGCTGTAGTATTAGGTGTAAGGGCTGTATAAATCCTGATTTAATCCCATTTGTAAAACGAGAAAAGATTAGTGTCAAAGATCTAGTAAAGAAAGTTGCAAATCCAGGTGTAACTCTTCTTGGAGGAGAACCACTAGATCAAAAAGATATCTATGATCTTTTGATAGAATTAAAAAAGAATAATATTGGTGTAGTTCTGTTCACCGGATACGAGTGGACTAATTTAACTAAACTTCAGCAATCTGTGATAAGTGAAACTTGCCAGTTTGCAGTATTAGGGCCTTTTGATAAAAATCGAGTTAATCCATCTTTATATTTAAGAGGTTCGGATAATCAAGACATAAAAGTATTTGATAAGAATATTATTTTAGATGAAGAAGTTGAGTCATTTGAGATTGTAATTGATGACTCTATAGAAATAAGAGGTAGAGTAGATAAAAACATATTTGATATTTTAGAGAAGTAAATGAATTTTTGTGAAGGAGAAGTAAAAAAATATGGCAAAATTAAGAGACTGTCCTCGATGTTACGGGGATAATAAAAGAGGAACCATGCACTTGGTTGGTAAAGAAAAGTGGATTTGTGATGATTGTGGATACCACTTTACTCAAACTGAGTTAAAAGCTGGAATGATTTTCTGGTGGTGTGATGGTTGTGGGAAATACATGAATGTGCAAGATGGATTCACTGAAAATGATCTAGAATGGGCTTGTACTGACTGTGGATTTGTAAATGATGTAACAGATGACAATGTTCAGAAAAACGCAGTTGAGAAGCTAATTAAAAAGCTTAAAAAAACACCTAATCTTGATAAGTTTATTGACAATGCAGAAAATGTTCTAAGAGAGATATTTCCAAATAGTGATTGGGATAAGATACCATCTGTTGTTCTCATGGTTAAAAGCTATATCAACAAAGAGTATAAAAAAATCCCGTGGAGAACTTTTATCGCTATTGGGATATACGCAGTCAATGGGTTATATAGTAATGAGTTAACAAAATCAGCAAAAAGGAAAGCAGTAGAATTGAGATGGCTACTTTCAGATTTAGAAGAATATTGTACGTGGAAAAACAATCAAATTACAGGGTAATAATTAAACTATGATACTTGAAATTTATATTTTTACGCTTGCAGATTATTAATATTTTTCAGTAAAGGGAGAACAAAAAAAATGAATGAAGAACAAGTCAAGTTAAGAAAAATTGTTGAAAATGCAATTGCTAATTTCAATAACAGAGAGTTCTATTTACTTGAGAATGATTTGAGTGAACGATGTATTTGTGCAAAGTTTGCTATTTATCTTCAAAATGAAGTATCCAAGTCGATTTATAGCGATTATATTGTTGATGTTGAATATAATCGAGGTGCAAGAGGGAAAGACTATGAACCTAAGAGACTTCCTAACAGTAATGCAAGGATTACAGTTGATCTGGTTGTTCATAAGCGAGGATATAATGATCAAATTCATCAACATGGTGTCAGACAAGTAATTGGATACAGCAACTTAATTTGTATTGAAATGAAAAAATCTAAAACCTCAATAGAAGTAAGGAAATCTATTAGTAGAGATAAAGAGAGGTTGACAATAATGACTAGGAATAGTCAGGGGTTCGGTTACAGTATTGGATTTATGATATTTATTAGAAATGACAGTTTGTCAATAGATGAATCTTTTTATGATGTATATAATTGAAACTTACACTATCATTCACATAATCATAATACAAAAAAAATAACCCATGAGAACATCTTAAAGGAAAATTGCATGTCGTTATTTTATATCTAGGTAGGTACCTATTTGTCATAGGAATTCATAGCAGTGCAACCTAACAGCATGAAATGATATTGTCTCAATTTGGAGAGGTAGTCAAGCAGATTAAATGAATTTAATCTCGTTAGTGGTTAATTGAAATTTTGAAAAAAGGGAATATGAAGTGATATGTTGACAAATATAAATAAGATACTATAGACTTTTTAAATTCTATTAGTGGGAGGGAAGTACAATGGAAGAAAATAAATCGTTGAATTGGAGAACAATTGAACAACTAAGGAAAAATTTTATTGATGATTATGTAAAGACAAAAAGAACTCATAAATTAGAGAGTGAGTACAACTATGAGAAATCACTAATAGATGATTATAATGGTAGACAATTATTAGAGTTGTTACAAAATGTTGATGATGCATATAGAGATAAAGTTACCTATTCTAAAGATGACATAGACGAGTTTATAGAGGTTGATATAACATTTGAGAACAATATACTCTCGATAGGTAATACTGGAACTGCGTTTACAGCTGAGACTATTGAAAGATTATGTGAAGGTGGAGCTTCTAGTAAAAGTTACAATAATATTGGAAACAAAGGTATTGGATTCCGATCTCTTTTGAATGATGCTGAGTGGATTGAACTATATTCTGCTAATTTTTCGATACGATTTAGTGAGGAATTTTCTAACAAGTGTTTCGACGAGTATAGAACCTATCCAATCATAATGGAGCAGTTGAAAGGATGGGTTAAAGAATATCCATTGTCTTTTCCTGTGATGAGATGCCCACAAGAGATAGATAAATTTGAACACAAGTATGACACATTGATTAAAATTAAGTTAAAAGAGGATAATATAAATAAAGGGTCTAATAGTATTAAATCTCAACTTGAACAACCATTCTATAAATCTTTGCTATTCTTACCATATATTAATCAGATAAAAATTAAAACTGATGATGTAATAATGAAATTCTCCAAAATTTCAGATGATTACAGTTCTTATATTGAGATTTATGAAAATGGAAAGTTGATTGAGAAAAATGATTATATCTTAAGAAAAAAGATGATAAAGGTTAGTGATAAGGATGCTGAATTGATTATTGCAGTACCAAATGATCTAAATTATGACTTTGGGAACGAAAAATTATATTGTTATTTTCCAATAAGAAATGCATTAACACCGGTTAATGCGATAATTCATGCACCTTTCAAGACAAACAGTTCAAGAGATAATATTTCTCCTGACAATAAAAACATTAATCATACCATTTTTTTTGAGTTACAAAAGTTTATTAAAGAAACTGCTGAATATTTAGCAAGGGATAATAAAGGAACTCTTGCTTCAAATATGGTTACTTTAAGAAGTAACTATGCTTTATGGGCAAAAGATGCTTTCGATTTAAATGAAAATTACTTAGATATATTATCAAGTGCCAAAATATTGGAAACTGTAAATGATGATTTTATCTCTATTGACGATAAGCCTAAGCAAATAAAAATAGAATATCCTACTTGCTTTGAAGGGGGATTTTTTGGAGATTTATTAAAGTATATCAAATCAGATAGTACAAAGAATTTTATTGAAAGAATTGCATCACATGTAGGTTATGAAGAAATTGAGTTTGATTCTGATGATTTGAAAAATAGAATAAATCAAAGTAATGGAACCTGGTCGAAGGAAACTAACGTTGATGTATTTATATGGTGGAATGAGAATATAGGTAAGGATAAGCAAACGCCTAATTTGTTATTTAATACTGAAAATGAATATGTGAGAAATGATGATGTGATATTTTTACCAACATCTACAGGTATTTCTGAAGCTCCAAAGGATTTAGATTGGGTAAAATTATGCATATTGAATAAAGAAGATATTGATATTTTGGTATCACGTATAAAAAATGAATATTTGGAAAGATGGGAATCAATAAAAGACAAGTATACTAGTAAAGAACTAACGGGGGACATGAGAACTCTTGCAAGTTATAGTGATAATTATTTTTCACTAAAGTTTAAAGAGCAAGCAAGTTCTGTTCAAATGATTAGTACGATTAACACACAAATTGATTCTTTTGATAAATCTAAATCATTTACTGTATGGTTTTTTAGAAATTACTTCAATAAAATGGAATCAGATTCAACTTTGTCTAACATTCAGTTTAGATTTCCAACAAATACAAATCAGTTTATTCAACGTGATAGAATTTATATTGGAGAAGAGTATGATAATAAATTAGCAATAAAACTCTTCAAAGAGACTAATAATGTTCCATTATATGATTTTAAGAATGATTTTTCTGAAGATGAATTAAAGTTGTTTACAGATTTCATTTTAAAGTGTGGAGTTAAAAAGTTTCCTAGGTTTGAGTTAACAGTTTTAGAAGATTATAGATTTTCTTCAACTAATAAATATGATAAGTCATTCTTAAGATATATTAGTAATAAGTATTATTACATTAATTACAATGTTAATTATCTAACCACGGGATATATTGACAACTTTGACAATCTTATTAAAAGCCTTAATACTGAAGAAATAGTAGAGTGGCTTGAAAAAGATTTCTCTTTAAATAGTATCTTAAAATCAAGTGAAAAAAGTTCAGTTGCTAAACAAGCGTCCAATCATTATGGTGATCATTTCTCTACAAACGAATATATTAAATTTATACTTAACAAAACTAAGTGGATTACAATAGATGGTAACCAGTATTCACCGAATGATATTATCTTATATGATAGATTAGGTGATTTAGTATCATCACTTTATGGAATCAAAACGAATGATCTCATAAAACTGATTGGAAGAGACCTATTTGAGAATTTAGATTTCAGAAGAAAGCTAACTGATTATAGCGATAACCAAATTCATAAAATTTTATCAGAACTATCTGACAAAACTGGAACAGAAGTAGTCAGTCGAAAATTGTACCGTGAAATTATTTATAATAAGAAAGAAGTCATGCCAAAATATAAAATGGATGATTTTAAGGTGCTTTGCAAAGACGGTAATTATTATGATTCATCAGAAGTCATGTATGCTGACAAGAAAGTTTCTAAATCGGTACAAGATAAATTTAATTTTATAGATATCAATGTTAGATTAAGTATCGAAACAATTAAAAACTGGTTGAATGTAGATAGATATACAGTTCAGTATCAGTATAAACACCATGTTTTACATAGTGCTCTTACAGAAGAATTTTCAACAGAGCTTATCGATATTAAGACTTGTGTGAAATCAGTGATTGATGATAATGATGGAAATGTTTATAAAACAAAAAGAGTTTCAATTGTACCTTGTATTGAAATAGTTTGTGTAGATATTGATGATTCAGACACTCCAATTGAGTTTGAAGATTACTTCTATATTGAAGAGGGTGGGATATATTTTATTAAAATCCCAAGTAATATAACAAGTATGAGTAAATTGAGAAAAGATACTGTTTTCACTTTAACTATTGTAGAGATATTTAAGCAAGCATTAACACTTGAAATAGATGAAAATTTACTTGAGTTACTAGTGTCACGCGATAAACATGGAAAACAAGACAAAATAAAAAACAACTATGGGAAGGATCGTTGGAGTGAAGCTTATAAAATTTTGTTTGCTGAAGATCCTTTAAATTTATTAGTATATGACTATTTTGATAAAAATGAATACATCATAGATAAAAGGATTGACTTTACTGGCAGACTCAACGATGCAGAAATAGAAAATTTGATTTTAGGGTTAGCAAAAATTGATAAAGATATAAATGATATCAATTCACTAGATAGATTATTAAATGTTGATATTAGACCATACTTGCTTTCAAAGGTTAGAGAAACCAAAGAGATTCGCAAAGAAGAGTATGAAAACAAACTCTTCAATAATTTGTTGAAGAAGGGTAAGGGTGATCAAAGGGAATACTTTAGAAACATACAAGACTATAATAGGTTCGAGCCTTTATTACAAGATATTGATAACTCTATACTTTTTGATGTTAATGATTATTTAGAACGACATTTTTCGATACTACGAGAAGACGAACCTGTAAAATCCTATAAAGATGTTTACAAAGAAAATTATGAGCTCTTGAATCCTGAAAACTTATATGTAGGTGATATACAAAATAACAACGATATTAGAACGCAAATATACTTCTTGTGGGAGGAAGAGTTTAAGCAATGGCTCGATAAAAAAGAAAAAGAAAGTGATGAACCGAAGATCTCTGAAAATGAAGTTTATGCTGAATATAAAAACACTATTCCTACAAAAGTTGATATTGAACATAAAGAACATATGGCAAAGAAAAAAAGAAAGAATTTAAGAGAAGTTTCGTGGAATGATGACCAAGAAAACAAAAGAAATAAATATAAGAAAATAAAGGGAAATAAAGCAGAATTGTTAATATACAATGTTTTGTGTGAACAATATGGTTCAAATAACGTGACTCCGATATCTGAAGCATTTGTAGCTTTAGGAATATTAAAGGCTGGACAGTCAAAATCCGGTAATTATGATATCAAGTATAAAGATTCAGAAGGTAAGGTGTTTTTTGTTGAAGTAAAATCTGGTGAAGGAAATCAGTTCTTTATCACTGAAGCTGAATATAATTTTGCAAAAGCTAATCCAGACTTATACAAAGTTTACCTAGTTAACAATTTTGAGTCTGACCCTCCTGAGTATGTTGAACTACCTTTAAAATTTTGGAAAGATTCGAAATTTAGAGTTAAAGAGGTTATAGAGAAATATGATGTTGATTTTTAATGTTTACATCGAATGAAGGAGTAATTTATGGCTGCGATTATTGAGATAATATCTAGCATTGTAGAAATAAGTGGTAATCCTGTTGTGGATACTATTCTTTTTGCAATAATAGGTTTGATAAGTTTCTCTGTTGCATTTGGACTTGTTGGATATATTTTTGATGGGTTAGGTTTTTATGACAGTGACTTGATGAGTGATACCCATTGGATTATTAGAGTGATTGTATTTGCTGGATTGACATGGTTTTTTGTTAAAGTGTTTCAATTTGTTGCATGGTTATTAAGTTTCCAATGGTGGGTATACGTTATTGCTGGTGTAGTTATAGTGATTATAGTAGCAGTAGTATATTACATAAATTATAAAAGGAATTTTAAGAAGAACACTGTTGTTGAAAGTAATGAGAAAATTGAAGAAGATACAGAAAGCAAAGTTGATATAAAACCTATAAATATCAATGTGTATGAAAAATATAAATGTCCTCGATGTGGATCTAAGATTGTTATAAGACATGGACCATGTGGTGAGTTTGTAGGCTGTTCGTCTTTTCCGAAATGCAATTATAGTAGAAAGAGGTTTTAGAGATATTTAAAAATTCACTTTATTCGAAAGGCAGAAACACATAGAAGCACTTTAGAAATGGAAGTGGATTCATATGGAGCATTTATATTTAGAGTTAGGAGTTAACTAAAGGAAAAAAGAGGAAGTGATAAACAAAGTAAAAACAATGATCCACAGCTTTAGGCTTGAATTACCTCATTTTTTTAGTAACAGTTAGCAATATATAAGAAATGTCTATTTATCGAGTGCAAATATTTTGAACCAACTGATAATATAAGAATAACATTCTTGAAATACCGAAATAATTTGAGAGAAGATGGGTATAAATTTGTTGGGGTTTTCAAAGAATATGGTGGATTACAACAAGATTTAATGATAAAATAGTTTCATAAAAGTATAATAGAATCTCAAGAATAATTGAAATACTAGAAAATAAAGTGATTAGATAGAACCTTCTTGGTACATGGGTAATGCAGGGATAAACCTGTAAATAATTTGGTGAAAGCCAGAAGGAGATACTTATGAAAAGTATTGAAGTTATTGTACCGAGAAAATTAATTAAAAAGTTTTACAAACATCCTGAACCATACGGAGATGGAGCCTATGTTGTTGATTTAATCAACGGCATGTACACAGATATATTTTATCGAGAAGAAGGCGGATTTATAACCATTACTAGTGAGAAAGATTTGATTACTTATTTAAAGAAGAATCAGTCAATTTCAAAGGACTATTTTTATAGGGATGGAGTTTATTCATTTCGTCAAATCAAAGATAATGATCATGATTTGTTGAATAGTTGGAAGACTAACTCTCCAATAACCATACAATTTGATGTTGCTAATGGGCATGATTTACCAGAAGAATTCATTGTATGTTTTTATTGGATAGAGGTTGGAAAAATCGTGATTGACGATTCTAATAGACTTACACTAAATATTTATGAGAAAGACTTTATTTCTATATTGGATATTAGTGTTATTTTAGATGATTTGATGATAGAAAAAACAGACTAAATGAAAATGCACTGCTATTTTAAATACAGAAAATTAATGTTCTGTGTCTAATAGTAGTGCTTTTTTATTTCTAGATAGTTCTAAAGGTTTTTAATATTTTGAAAACACGTAACTTGAATTCGAATTTGTCATAAAAATATAATGTAATGCTATTGTAAATATGACAAAAGTGAAGTATAATATGATATGTAAACGGAGGGAGTAATATATTATGGAAGAAATTATGAGAGATAATTTTAAGAAATTAAGAAAAAAAATCAATATTACCCAAGAGCAAATGGCTGAGTATTTAAACTTAGAGCAAAGTAGTATAAGTAAGTTTGAAAGTGGAGAAAGAACAATAAGTGTGAGCAATCTTGAAAGAGCATGTTCACTTTTTGGTATTCACATGAATGATACATATAAAGATTCAAAGAATTTGCGCGCCTTATCACCATCCTTTAGAAAGACTAATTTAAGTTTATCCTCACTTGAAGACATTTCAAATATAAATAAAATCGCTATGAATATTATTGAAATGAATGCAATTTTGGAAAGACACAATGGATAGATTAGTTTTACAACGTCGCGCACTTAGTATTCGTGAACACTTTGGTGTTGATGATAATTCACCAATGGATTTATTTTCATTAGTGCATACAAATTCAGACATAACTTTAATTTTTTACCCATTTAAAGAGGAGATTAGTGGAGTTTGTATTAAATCAGCAAATTTAATTGCGATTAACTCGAACTCCACTTTGGGTAGACAAGCCTTTTCCATAGCTCATGAGCTATATCATTACTTTTATGATGGGGAAAAGACTTCAATAAGTTTATATACTCAGGCTAATTTTAAAGTGGAAAAGGAGGCTAATTTATTTGCCTCGTATTTGCTTATGCCTGATTCGAGTTTTACCCGTTTTTATAATAAACTAACAAATAATGGAACTAAGAAGATAGACTTGCATGATATTTTAGAGATTGAACAGTATTTCAGAGTGAGTAGAAATGCAGTCCTTGTTCGTCTGATTCAAGAAGAGTACATGACTTCTGAAGAATCTGAACAATACAAAAGAAATATTGTTAAAAATGCGAAAAAATATGGATTCGATATCTCATTATACTTGCCAGCTGATTTTGAAGAACCAAAAACATATGGTTCATACTTGAAAAAAGCATTAGAATTAAAAGATTTAGGCTTAATTTCAGATGGAAAGTATGAAGAATATTTATTAGAAGCATACAGAAGCGATATTGTCTTTGATGATAATGGAGAAGAAGATATTTATGACTAAGATTGTCTTTTTCGATACAGATTGCATATCTTCTTTTTTATGGACACAAACGCAACATTTACTGATTCATTGCTTTGGAAATGATATGATAATCCCAAGACAAGTCTATAATGAAATTTCAAGAGTTCCTCATCTACGTCAAAGAATTGATGATATGGTAACTGATGGTAATCTTATTATTGAGGATATCCAACTTAATACTGATGAAAATACCCTATATTTAGATTTAACTGATCATACCAGAGCAAGCTCTTTACCTTTGATTGGTAGAGGAGAAGCAGCTGCAATCGTATTAACGAAAAAGAATAATGGAATATTAGCTAGTAATAATTTTCGAGATGTGAGTCATTATGTTGAATTATATGGACTGAATCATATTTCTACTCCGGATATTATTCATAGAGTGGTTAATGAAAGTGTCTTAACCATAGCACAAGCAGATGTAATTTGGGCACAAATGATTGCCAAAAAGAGAAAATTACCTTTTAGAACATACTCAGACTATTTGAATAGTCTATAAAATAATAAGGAGGGGACAACAATGTCAAAACCAACGAATAAAATTGTGACAAATCGAAGATCACCAAAAAATGAGGATGCTTATATCCAAGCATATTTAAAACAAAATCCATCCGCTAAAAAGAAAGATAGTTATGATATATCTGCAGTTAGAGCAAAAGATGGTACACTAGGACATGCATTGATGAATCAGGAACATAATAGAAGTAAAGACAAGAATCCTCATCGCGGAATGGATTTTATACCGGATTCACAATTGAAAAAAGACATTAAGAAGTAATAAAGAAACATCAGGAAGTAAATTTATTTCTCTATTTTGATTCTCTTGATTTCTTATGTAAATTAAGGATATTTAAAATTGTAGCAAAATAGGTCATACAACCCAAATTTAAATCATAGGTTTGATACAATTGTATCAAACTTTTTTTTCTGATGTGTGGTGCACCGTGTTGTTATGATTTTACCGAATCCAGTATTTCAATTATTCCTAGATCACTTTGGAAATTTCTATAAGTGATCTTTTTCTTTATCCCTTTTACCCTTTTAAATAAATCGTCAATCATAACTTTCTTATTGATTATCCTTTGAGAGATATTGGTATCCTTAGCTCTTTGAGTATGATTATATCTATACACAAAAAAGTTAAGATAGTGTTGAAGGTTCTTTAGTCTATATCCTGCATGTTTGAATAGATATCGTTTTATATTACTATGTAATGAATCAATTACTTTAGTACTATATTCTCCAGATTGATCGCGTCTAGAGTCGACGTTTGGACAATCGAATCTTTTCATTAATCTTTTTTGAGTTGGTCCACCATCATGAATTATCAAATTAATGTCTGCCATATGATTGATACACATATTTGTGTAAACATCAGGTTTAACCATCCCTCTAGAGGCCACTTTCGCTATACATTTACTTTGTAAATTTATTACTGTCACTACGCAAAGATGATTGAACGAAATTCCTCTTATCCCTTTACCATCCGATCTATACAGTTTATATCTTTTGTCATTTATACGCACAAAAGTCTCATCAATTAGGACCGTACCCGTCAAGGTTACTTCTTCTTGATAATCTCTTAGTGATTCAAACACTAAGTAGCGGTAATATAATGCAGTTTTAAAATTGATGCCAAGATTTCTGGCAATCACATCAAGAGGCACATCATCAATCATAAAACCAATAAACTTCTTGAAAATATAATCACTATTTTGAAGTTTACTGGTTGTTGAATCATCTAAAATGAATGTTCCTAGGCAAGACTTACATTTATATCTTTGAATGTTCTTTTTAGTTCGTCCATGTTTAATGGTCGAACCTACTGTTCCACAAAGTGGACATACTTTTTGTTTTGGCATTGTACGACCTAGATCGCAAAAGCGAGTACTTCACCCAACTAAGGAAAGTCGCCAAACAACCCAGGGTAAAATACTCGCTTTTGCGATTCCTTAGTTATTGTTATTTGGCACTTATATTATACCATTTTTAATAAAAAAATAATCTTAAAAATAAAAAAAACGATTTAAGGCTTTACTATGATATCCATAGATTTTACTAGCAACACGGTGCACCACACATCAGTTTTTTTTTGCGCTATATGGAGTCTTTTCTTTGTTTTTAATGATTCAATGAAACGTTGATGGAAATTAAATCATGATTACAGTATAATAAAAGAAATTAGGAGGTGGTTTTATGACTTTTGGTGAGAGAATTAGAACACATAGAATTAGAAATAATATGAGCCAAAGGCAATTAGCTGAATTACTCAATGTTACACCTCAAACGATATCAAAATGGGAATATGATTTATCTGAACCAGGATTTCAAATGATTACTAAGATGACTACCGTATTTCATATTTCACATGATGAGCTATTTGTTGGTGAAACAGAAGTTTTATACAAAGGATCTATATACACAGCAAGAAAAGATCTAAGAATGAAAAAATATTATGATTTCTTTGTTGGATTCTTGGTTTTCTTGTCCGTTGCATTGATGATAACAACTGTTTATATATCTACTGTTGAGATTTTAACATGGCATTTCACATTTGGATTTAGTATATTCACAGTGGTTTGGTTATTCCTTCTTTTTATCATATCTAGGTGGAGAAATATCTATTTGGATTCACCTACTGATTTGCTAGATGTTTACCAAGATAAAATATCAATTCAAAAAGGAAATTTAACCATCGAAGGAAATAGAATTCAAAAAATACACATAAAAAAATATCAATTTTATACTGGTTTACGCATTTATGAAAACAATGGATATTTGAAAATTTTGACTACAGATAATCAATTGATAGTTGTGAGAGATATCATAGATATTATGGACTTAAAGAAAGTAATATATAAAATGAAAATAAACAACATTGAGGAGGAAGTAAAATGAATTATTTATGGGGAAGCCTAATGGCTTTGATCGGATTGTTTTTATTAATTAGTGCGCTTAAAAAAAGTGAGTTTATCATCTACAAACTCTTTGTCGCAAGATCAAAACTACTATGGGGTGATAATGTGCATTCATTCTTTATCGTAGTAGGAGTTATTTTAATGGGACTTAGTTCATTATTCTTTTTTGGAGTTTGGGGATAGAAACTTAAACATAGGAAAACTATATTTTTCCTTCATGGGGGACAAAATATTCTGTTGGGGATAAAGTTGTATTAAAGCTAGTAATGCTATCCAAAGAAAAAACCGTATAACAATCTTATACGGTTTTTTTATAATCGAATTGAATCCTTAAAGATTGGTATATTTGTTATGATAGGCAATCTTTTCTTCTAAAAATGCTTCAAGTTCAAACACCATTTGATAGAGTACTGCCCTTGTTTCAAATTCATCTCTAGAAGTAGGTAAATTACTTTGTTTAAACTCATATAGAATCGTGTTTAATTTAATCATTTGAGCACTCGCCATATCGTCTTTTCCGATGTCTTGGACAAGGTCATTAATGTATTCAGTTAAGATGTCGATATGAGGATGTGTATTCTCAATCAACATCATCAACTCATAAATCTGATGGATCCGTTTCATTTGGCTGTTTCGCATATGGATATAAGACATATGCTGATGATTTTGATCAAATAGGAGGTCTTTGTCATTCAACTCTGCTTTGTATAGTGTTTTTTCTAATTTTTGATGAATCAGTTCATGACTAGCTAAAGAAGAAGAAATATGGGGAATATGCGACATACAATTCACCAATTGTGATAAATCATCCTTAATGTATTGATCGATTTCTTCAGTGATATCATATAATGCTTTTTTGACATTTAAAGGATAAATTAAGTTTAAAAAGAGCGCGACAACACTAGCGATGAAAATTAATAAAAAACTATTAACAATGACATCAAAAGAATAACGCCCCTCTAATAATATATGACTTGATAAGACCAAGGCAGGAACAATCCCTACATCGATTTTTAAAGCGAATGAAAGTCCAATGAATAAGACAGTACCAATCGCAAAAACAATCACGGAATAACCAAATAGTACATATAACAAGGTGAATAAAGCAATTGCTAAAACAGCATCTAACAGTCTTTTTCCTGCAAGTATAATAGAATCCTTTCTCGTGAGTTGAATTGATAAGACAGCGAGAATACCAGCAGTAATCGCATATTCTAATCCAAGGAGCTCAGTTACGATAATTGTCACAAAACTCGCAATACTCATTTTGATTGTTATGTGGAGATATCGGTTCATATAGCCACTCCCTTCTATATATACATTATCGCAAACAAAATCACCAATTACAATAAAAAAAAGACAACCGAAGTTGTCTAATCTAAAAATGCAATCGTAATATCGATGTTCGCAATCATTTGAATCATCGCTGAGATACTACAATATTTTTCAGCCAAATCCATTGACTTGATGATTGCTTTTTGTTTTTCTTTTTCAGCACCTGTGATCGAAACACGGACAGTTACTTCTTTTAAAGTTGTTGGAATTTCTTCACGTTTGACACCGGTAATGTCATAAGTGATTTCATTAAAAGAAATTTTCTTTTTGTTTAAAATATCTTTAAAAGTCGCATGTAAACATCCAGCATATCCTCCTAAGAAGAACTCATAAGGAGCGAGATTTTTACCGGTAAAACTCATATCAGCTTTTCCGCTTCTACTTTCAACTATTCCTTCAGTATCTGAAGTGAAGGTTGTTTTTACATTGATTGCCATTCTTTCACCTACTATTATTTTTTGTTGTGTTCAGTGTATCGTATTTTACATTCCTCAATCAACTCTAATGCATCGATTTTGTCATAAAATTCTCCAACTTCGACAATTTTATTTTGTTGTAAATCTTTATATGTTTTGAAAAAGTGTTTGATTTCACGTAAGGTATGTGCTTGAATATCACGCAGTTCATTGATATGAGAAAATCGTGGATCACTATCTACAACACCGATAATTTTATGATCTTTTTCACCGTTATCAAGCATATCTAAATACCCAACAATTCTCGCATCAACATAACATCCAGGGAATGTTTTACTACTAGCTAAGACTAAAATATCAAGTGGATCATTGTCTTCAGCAAGTGTATGTTCGATGTATCCGTATTCAGCCGGATAAGTCATTGGTGAATATAGAACACGATCTAGTTTGATTCGATTTCGAACTTTATCAATTTCATATTTGTTTTTGGTCCCCATTGGGATTTCAATGATTGCTTCATAAATTTTCAACATATCACTACCTTCTTTCTACTTTCATTATTATAAACAATTTTTACGGTTTTTTCAATGTAAACTTTCTTTGTGTTTTCATTATGATGAAAACGAATGAAAACAAAATATTCGTGTTTACATTTTCTATGTGTTAAAATAATATAAAGTGGGAGGTGTTAAAAATGGAACAAGAATACACTGAAGAAATACTAGCGTTATTTGAAGAGATGAAAGACCCCTCTTTTAAGGAAACACTCCTAAGTTATCATCCTTATGAGCTAAGTGAAGCACTCTTACTTTTAAATGAAGAAGAGCGTCTTTTGCTATACAAACTATTAACTCCAGTTGAGATTAGTCCAATCATGGGGTATTTGGATGTTGATGATGTCTTAGAACTATTCAATGAAATGACTCCGAAATACATCGTTGGAATCATTCAACATCTAGATATTGATGATGCGGTTGACATCATGCAGGAATTGCCAGAAGAAGAACGTGCTGGTTATCTCAAATTGATGAACAAAGAACATCGTGATCAAATCAAAGATTTGTTTAAATACAAAGAGGATACTGCTGGGTCTATTATGACGACGAACTACGTTGAGATTGATGTCGAAGATTCCGTCGAGCAAGCAATGAAAAAACTCATAGCTCAGGCAGTAGAAGCAGAAACAATCGATACAATCTATATTGTCGATCAAAAAGATAAACTTGTGGGTGTTTTGGCTTTAAGAGAATTGATTTTAGCGAGAAAAGGTCAAAAAATTAAAGAATTAATGAATGAGCGTATTATTTGGGTTCATTCATCAACAGATCAAGAAGAAGTTGCCGAAGTCTTCAAAGATTATGACTTCACCAACGTACCAGTAGTCGATCATTTGGATCGAATGATTGGGATTATTACGATTGATGATATCGTCGATGTTATTGATGAGGAAGCCGCAGAAGATTACTCTTTATTCGCAGGGATTAGTGACGCAACGATTGATAGTGAAACTGAAACGATTTGGATGAGTTCGAAAAAACGTATTCCATGGTTGCTTGCATTATCCATTTTAGGATTTTTAACTTCTACAATCATTGCGCAATATGAAAGCACTGTATCTGCAGTGCCAACCATTGCCCTCTTTATGCCAATGATATTAGGGATGGCAGGGAATACAGGTACGCAAGCACTAGCGGTTACAGTAAGAGCATTAAATAGCGGTGAATTTAACAATAAGAGTGTAATTATGAAACATTTACTAAGGGAATTTGGAACAGGGTTACTAAATGGTATATTCCTAGCGATTGCCTTGTTTGGAATCACATATGCATTCTTAAGTTTTACAAACAATCCAGACGCATTTAAAATTACTCAAGTCGTCAGTTTATCCATCTTTGTCGGATTAACAATTTCAACATTCGCTGGCGCATTTATTCCTATCATCATCAATTCTTTAAATATTGATCCAGCGATTGCAAGTGGTCCATTTGTGACTGTCATCAATGATATTTTAGGATTAACAATCTATTTCACCTTAGCAACTATTTTAATCATTAATACACTATAGCCAATCAATTGATTGGCTATTTTTTGTATATAAAAAAGGAGAATTTCTTCTCCTAAATGTGTTCTTGTAATGTTTCTATATCTGGCAAACTCTCTTTTTTCCCAAGCGTGTAAGAAATGACAGTCCCAGTGAGCACAAGCGCAAATCCTAAAAACCAAATAAGAAATGAACTATCTCTCACTTCACCAGGGTATTCACGTTCTAAATTGACTAAGATAGAAATCGGACTCGCAATTAATAAACCGGTAATGAAACCATAAATCAAAGTCTTATGACTTAACATCAATTTCTCAATCAGTTTCGCAATCAAAACAACACCAATGATGATACCAACACCTAAAATGAGAACGTTTAAGATAGTATCACTAAGCAAGTCAAGATTGATGGATAAGAATCCTTTGATAAAATCACTTGCCAAATTTAAAATATAATCATAGTAACCAAATATTAAGAAAATTAAAGACCCACTTACACCAGGAACAACCATTGATGCAGAACCAAGTGCACCAATAAAGAATAATCCAATGATAAAAATGATGCTCATTGTGTCTTGTGCATGATCAGTGACAGGAATAAATGTTAAAAGAAGTAATAAAAACATCCCTAGCAACATCCCAATTTTTGGGGATTGTTCTTTGGATAATAAATTTGCTCGTTCTTGTATTTTTGGAATTGATCCGAAAATCAATCCAACAAAGAATAAGATTGTGGGTACAGGATAATGATCTAATAATATCGTAATCGCAAAAACGGCAATTCCAATTCCTACAATCACACCAAGACCAATTGCCCACATTTCTTTGATGATTTTAATTGGCCGTTCAAAGAAATGACTAAACGCATAAATCAATTTTTCGTATAATCCAAAAATAACGGCCATTGTTCCACCACTAAATCCAGGAATAATGTTGGCGACGCCAATTGCGATGCCTTTAAAAAATTCAATCAAATACTTCATCTAGTCCATCACCCTTACGTTAACTTTTTGGTCATCAATACATGCGGAATATCAGCCTCATAAAAAATATCCCCTTCACTAACATAACCGAGTTTTTGATAAAAATCTTCTACTGGTTTTTGCGCATGTAATTTCAATATATCAATGCCTTTACTTTTCGCATATAACTCAACATAATCCATCAACGCACGTCCGATACCATGGTATCGGTATTCTTTTAATGTCGCAACACGTCCAACTTTGTTGTCTTTCAATCTTGCTGCCCCAACAGGCGCACCATCGATGTAACAGACAAATAAATCACAAAGGTGGTCATCACCCTCATATTCTATCGCATAGTCAATTTCTTGTTCGATAATAAACACTTGACCTCTAATATACAAATGATCCAGTATTTCTTTTTTTGTCTCAGCTAAACGTATATCCACTATATCACCTCAACGATAAAAACATATCCTATTGCCAAAAACCCAACAACTAAACAATAATACGCAAAGTATTTTAAATTTCCTTTTCTAACCAATCTAAAAAACCATAAGACAGCGAAGTAAGTTGTCACGATACTCACTAAGAATGCACCAACATATCCTGTGATGAAAACTGTAGAGGTATCAATGTCACGTACAGCTAAGACCATCGTTGCTAAACTAATCGGAATATATAACAAGAAACTAAAACGCATCACATCTTCAAATTTGATTTTTCTTGAAAGACCTCCAACCATTGTACTTCCACTTCGAGAAATACCTGGTAATAATGAAAAGACTTGAAAGAGCCCAATCGTGATTGCGTCTTTGGTCGAAATAACTTCTTTTGTATTTTCTGTCGATTCTTTTTGCACAAAATATAGGGCAATAGCTGTCACCAATAAAGAAAGACCAACAGATAACACATTCTTAAAAGTATCTTCAATCCAATCTTTTAATAACAACCCAACAATCCCTGCAGGAATAACCGCTAAGACCAATAAGAAACTGTAAATAAAATCTTGTTTATATTCATCTCGTCTTGTTTTAAGAAACAGTATGTCATGTTTGATTAATCGCCACAAATCATGACGAAATAAAAAGACAATTGCAAACAAACTCCCTAAATTAACGATAATTTCAAAATTTAAATCCTCAATGGACAAAGATAACAGTTCTTGAAATAAGACCAAATGACCACTAGAACTAATTGGTAAAGGTTCAGTAAACCCCTGTATAAAGCCTAAAAACAAATACTTAAGTAATAAAATAATATTCATAATGCACCACCTTACTGTATTATTATATCGTAAGTTGTTCCAAAATAAAATCAAATATGATAAAATGGTAAAGAGGTGAACAAATTGGACAATGTATTAATCTATATTATAGCTGGAGCAGTTGTGGCTGCGATCATTTTTCTTTTCTTATTTACGAAACGAAAAACACATAAAAAAATCAACGTATCAATCTTGAATGATGTATTTGATAAAAGCAATATATCATCACTTGAGTTTGTGAGAAATAAGATTGTGATGACATTTCACAATATTGAAAAAGTAGAGTTTGAAGACTTAAAAAAATACGGTGCACAAGGTATTAGTATTGTTGGTGATAAAGTAAAGTTTTATGTTTCTTCAAAAAAAGAAGAAAACCAAAAAGCATATCAAGCACTAAAAGAATACATAGAAAGGTAATGGGAATATGGAAAAAGAATTTTATATTACGAACGAACAAGGTGTACATGCTAGACCAGCAACATTGCTTGTAGGACGCGCAAATCACTACAAATGTGATATCAACATCACATTTGAAGGTAACACAGTTGATTTAAAATCCATTATGGGTGTATTAAGTTTAGGAATTTCACAAGGATCTACAATAGTGATTGAGACCGTTGGTGTTGATGAAGAAGAAGCTATGAATGGACTCACCAAAATGATCAATGAACTCAACAATCAATAAACAAACAAAAAGGCTACCTCAATGGTAGCCATTTTTTTATCTTCTTTTTCGTCCAAGTCCAATACGGTCGTTGATCTTGGTGATTTTTTTCATCGCAACTTGTATTGCTCTGTCGCGACCTTTATCTAAAATATCATCTAGTTCTTTACTATTAATTAAATCATAGTATCGTTCTTGAATTGGTTTTAACTCTCCTACAACAACTTCTGCAAGGTCATCTTTAAATTCTTTATAACCGCAACCTTGATACTGTTCTTCAAGTTCGGTAAAACTTTTTCCAGTAATCACCGAATAAATGGTCATTAAATTGCTGATACCAGCACGTTGTTCTTTATTATATACAATCGTACCAACAGAATCCGTCACAGCACTTCTAATACGTTTTCTAATGATGTTCTCATCATCAAGCAAATCAATACGTGATTTGATCAAATCATCACTTTTTGACATTTTTTGATCTGGATCTGTGAGACTTTGAATTTTCGCACCGACTTCCGCAATCAATGGTTGTGGTACAGTAAAGATATCATTGTATCGATTGTTCATTCTGATTGCGATATCTCTTGTCAATTCTAAATGTTGTTTTTGATCTATTCCTACCGGCACATATTCCGCATCATAAAGTAAAATATCTGCGGCCATCAACGTTGGGTAACTAAATAGACCAACAGTGACACTTTCTTGTTTCTTACTTTTGTCTTTGTATTGTGTCATTCGTTCTAGTTCACCGATATAACTATTGCATTGTAATAAGTAAGCGAGCTGAGAATGTGCAGGAACTTCTGATTGAATAAATAAATTTACACGATTTGGATCTAATCCACAAGCGATGTATAAAGCAGCAAGTTCTTTGATTTTTTTACGCAAGAACTGCTTTTCTTTTGGAATGGTGATCGCATGTAAATCAGCAATAAAAATAAAGAACTCATGTTCTGGCATTTGATCTTGTAATTTCACAAAGTTTTTGATGCTGCCCAAATAGGTTCCAATATTAAGTGAACCTGTTGGTTGTATTCCTGATACAATATGTTTCATAGTATTCCTCCTTTGAATATAAAAAAAGGCTCGTCCAACAAAGGACGAACCTTTAAAAGTCCGTGGTACCACCTTACTTCTAGTACAATGTACTAGCTCTAACGCGTTAACGCCGCATACGGGGTGTATTAAACCCACTCCAAGATCCATTCACACAATGCTTGTATAAGGCTCTCACCAACCCTTATTCGCTAAACCAAACTATTTGCGTTACTATTTCTTTTCATCGTATTTGATAATATGATAAACGATTTATTCGTTTAATGCAAGTTCTAATTCATCAAGAAGTTCATTTAAACGGTTGACAACTGCCATGAAAGGCTCTTTGGTGGTTAAGTCAACACCCGCTTTTTTCACTTGGTTGACAGGGTAATCATTTCCACCAGATTTTAACAATCCGACATGTTTCTCAATATTCTTTGGATCTTCTTTGACGAGTTCATATAGTTTCAATGAAGCCGCAAAACTCGTCGCGTATTGATACACATAAAATGGTGTATTGAATAAATGAGGAATGTATGACCAAACATATTCTTTTCCGTCTTCTTTTGTGATATCAATATCGTAAAACTCTTTATATAAATCAACCATAATTTGACTCAATGTTTCGCAGGTAATTGGTTCCCCTTTTTCGGCAAGTTCATGCGCTTTTAATTCGTAAGCCGCAAAGAGTGTTTGACGGTAAAAAGTACCAATAATATCATCAATTGATTGTTGTAAGAGTTGAATTTTATCTTCTTTTGTTGCTTTGGCATTTTTAATAAAATAATCTAATAAATTATGTTCGTTAAATGTTGACGCAATCTCTGCGACAAATATCGTATAATTTTGTGTCGCAACAGGTTGATTTTCAGCACTAAATAATGAGTGCATTGAGTGTCCTGCTTCATGTGCGACGGTAAAAACACTATTTAACGTGTCATCATAGTTGAGTAGGATGTATGGGTGTTCATTAAGTGAACTCCATGAATATGCGCCTGTTTGTTTTCCATCTGTTTCATAGACATCAACATAGCCATCAGATAATGCACTTTTGGCTTTTTGAACAAATTCGTCATCATAATCTTTGATCGAATTGAAGAACAATTCTTTTGCTTCTTCATAAGTAAACTTAGAATTCGCAGTAGCTAGTGGCATAAAACGATCATATGTATGATGTTGTTTTAGTCCTAATGCTTCCTTACGAATTTTATAATAACGTTTTACAGGATCAGTATTTTCTTTCGCAACATTGACTAAGTTATGATAAACATCGAGTGGGATATTGTTTCCAAACAAGTAACTTTCCAAAGAAGAAGCATAGTTTCTTGATTGCATTGAGGCAATATCTCTTTGTAAGACAGTATTGTATATTTGCGCATATGTGTTTTTATGTAGTTTGTATTGCTCGAATACTGCTTCAAACACTATTTTACGATCTTCTGGTTTTTCTAAGTCTGCAAGATAACTACGGTAGTTGCCACTAGTAATCTTTATTTTTTCACCATCAGATAAGGTCACTGTTTTATCTTCTTTGTCCGCAACAGCGAGTGAACCATAAAGTTCTCTACCTTTGCTCATGAGTTGAGAAAAGTTTGCCAGCAATGCTTCACTTTTTTGATCAAGAATATGTTCTTGATTGCGGAATAGTTTTTCAATCGAAAAACGATATTCTTCAAGGATTGGATCTTTGTCAATAAATCCTTCTATGACATCTTTTCCGATGCTTAATAACTCTGGTGATTCAAAAGCTGTAGCTTGGCTTAATTTGCTAAATAGATACGCAACTTTTTGCACACGAGCTGCATTTACTGTATCTTTTTTGTTTAAATCAGAAGTTAAGTTTGCATATTGGTATAGCTTCACTGCACTAACCACAAGTTTTTTTTGTAATTTGTAATAATGTAAAAAATTGTCAAAATCTTTTAAGGTTCCTTCGTAATTTTTTACTTCTTCAATCATATTTTCTAATTCTTTGTATGACTCTTCCCAGTCTTTAATAGAGGGATAAAGCCTTGATAAATCCCATTTCATATGTATTCCTCCTATTCGCTTTTTATATTATATCATAATTTGAAATTAATCAAAAGAAAACGCTATCAAAACAAGAAAAAGACTTGAAAGATATATGACTTATGTTATAATGAATATACACAACACGTTATATTAAAAAAATTATAATTTAAAGAAGGTGACATGATGATACAAATATACACTACGCCAAGCTGTTCTTCTTGTAGAAAAGCGAAAAAATGGTTTGAAGAACATCGTATAGAATACCGTGAAAAAAATATATTCAACATCAAGTTGACTCGTGACGATATCGTAATGATGCTCAAAAATACTGAAAGTGGATTTGATGATATCATCTCAACCCGTAGTAAAGTATTCCAAGAAAACAATTTAGATTTAGACGAAATGACAATGAGTGAGTTGACAAACTTTATCATTGAAAATCCTAGTGTATTAAGAAGACCTATTATCATTGAAGATGAAAAAATGCAAGTTGGGTATAATGAAGACGAAATCCGTACATTTATCCCAAAACGTTTACGCGAAATTATCATGTGTACTACCTGTGATAAAGGGGAAGACTGTGATTATGTAAATGCATTAAATATTTATTTCAATGAGTTAAAAGAAAAAGAACAAGCACACAACTAATATACTTTAGAGGATTTGTCTTTTGACAGGTCCTTTTTATTGAAGTTCATATATAGTTCACAAAGAACTGATAAAATGATATCAAGTAAAAAAAAATAAAGAGGTGAAACAATGATAACTATGTATATTACATCGGGTTGTTCATCTTGTAGAAAAGCAAAGAAATGGTTTGAAAAATACCATATCAAATTCAAAGAAAAAAACATCTTTGCGATGCGTTTAACACGTGAAGAAATTTTTGAGATTTTGAAGCACACGGAAAACGGATTTGAGGACATCATTTCAGACAGAAGCAAAATTGTGAAAGAGAGTACTGTCGATTTTGATGCGATGTCAATCAATGAACTTGCTGATTACATTATTGATCATCCAACGATGTTAAGACGCCCAATCATTATTGAGGGTAAAAAATTATTGGTTGGATACAACGAAGATGAAATTCGTATGTTCTTTCCAAAAGAACTACGTAAAATGATTATGGAAAGTAATGTCGATCAAACTGATGAAATGCGCTTTGTTTATGCTCTTGATCAATATCTCGAACAAAACAAGAAAAGCAAAAAGTTACATTTGCAAGGAAACTAAGAATAGATGGAGAAATCCATCTATTTTTGTTATAATAGGGGTAACTTAAGGAGGGTGATTGCTTATGTATAAACAGGATATATTAAAACAATGGAAGATTATATTCTTATCCTCGTTGTTCTTTTATCTTGGTGTTTTAATATTTGGATTATTGCCAATGTACTTATTTGATGATATTCTTTGGGAACGAAATTTCTTTTTGATTGCACTAGGTTTGATCATTGGTGGAACCATTTTTATTAGTCTATTGGTGATGTTGATGATGATTCTTTTATCGGCTTGGCCGAAGATTAGAAAGATTGATTACCTATATATTTTGGTGATATTACTGTCACTTACAAGTATTGAAATTGGGTTTTCAGAAGAAGAGTTGTTTTCTTATGATATAGCGTCAATTATTTTTATTATAATCGCTGTTGTTGTGATTGGATTGCAATTGGTCACGCGATTGATGATTAAGAAGACAAGTGAACTTACATATCAAAAACTATGGCAAAAAGGTATAGCTTCTTTATCAAATGTGAATCATAGTCTAAAACCAAAGATCACCAAAATCATGATGACTGTACTTGTGGTGATGGTCTTTGTGGTATTGAACGACTTTAGTAATGTTAGTGATAGAATTGTCACGTTTTTGGTTATTTTTGCCCTCGGTTTTTATGTGATAAAGTTATATCATGAGTGTTTTGCATTAGCAAAAAAACAAAAGATTTTCGATGTAACATTTTTTGTTCTTACATATATAGGAGTACTAATCTTATTGGTAGTTTATAGTGATTTCTTTAGGGTTCATTCAGTCTTAAAGGCATTGCTTATTTTGTTGCCATTTGGACCGTATTTGTGGATCACAGTTCCTTATTTTTATTCAATTTATTGGTTAGAAAAAAATCGGAATATGAAGCAGTAGGAGGTTTTTATGAAAAACTTTTGGATAAAACAATCAAGACAAGTATATTTCATACCTAGTATTTTTACATTCAGTTTTGCATTGTTAGCATTTATCTTAATTTGGATTGAAGAATCACTAGATTTATCTACGTTTCCTGATTTCTTTTTGACAAATGCATCATTCGCAAAAGATTTTTATACCTTGATGATTGGAAGTCTATTAACAATCGTCACCATTACATTTTCTACAATGATGGTTGTCTTAACAATTTATGGCGCACAATTCTCTCCAAGAACACTTCAAGACTTCTTATCAAAGAAAGTGACTTTAAGAATATTGGGATACTTTCTTGGAACACTGATGTATGCTATATTAGGATATTTTTTCTTAATGAACAATCAAAACACGATTTCCTTTATTTCACCTGCGATTGGAATTGGTTTATTTGTCGGTAGTATTTTACTCTTTGCGTATTTTATCCATTATGTATCTAAGTCTGTACAAATCAATTTATACATCCAAACATTGGTCAAAGAAACCGTTGAGAAAATAGAAACACGTGAAAAAGAAATTGCTGAAAATCCTGAAGTCACCTATAAGACGAAAGAAGAACTTGAAGATTTGTTCAAGAAAGATCATATAGATCTCAAAGCAGATCATTCAGGATACATTCAACATTATTCGCAAAATAAAATGTTTCAATTTGCCAAAGACAACCAATGTTTAATTCGGACAGTCAAAGGTGTCGGAGAACACGTCTTTGAAGAAGAGATTGTCTTAGAATTATATGGTCAGAAAACACTAACGGAAGATGAAAGAAAAGCGATTCATGAAATGATGTTGATTGATGATGAAATCAACTTATACAAAGATTTAGGCGCAGGCTCAAGAAAACTAGTAGAGATTGCATTACGTGCATTATCACCAGGAATTAATGATCCAGCAACTGCGACTTTTTGTATTGAGCAAACAGGGTATTTATTAGAAAAAATCACCAATTTGCTACAACCAATTGTCTACATCGAAAAAGAAGAAATTCGCTTGGTCTCACAAAAAGAACACTTTACAAGAATTTTGTATGATCATTTCTCACAACTAAAAGTATATGGTTTTAATGATATGTCGATAGTTCGTTCAACATTATCAGCAATGATCAGAATTGCGAAAAAGACGACATATATTCAGCAAGATGAGGTATGGAATTTCACAGAATATTTGGTCAGTGATTTAGAGATGAAAAAGATGCATCAATACGATTATGAATACATCATTTCAAAACTTTACGCGGTGGCAAGATTAACTGGACATTTAGAAGATTTTAAGAAAAGTTATTCTTATGGACCACTCAAACAAAGTGATAGTAAAAACAAAGATAAAGATGCAGAAGATGACCTAGAATAAAGATAAATAGGTTAAAATTAATTTAAGAAAACGCTTTTAGTATTAGTGATATTGGTTGTAATTTATCTAGAAAACATATATAATGAACTTGATATTAAAAATATATAGGAGGAATTAAAAAATGGCTATTAAAGTTGCTATTAATGGATTTGGACGCATTGGACGTTTAGCATTTCGTTTGATGAATGAAAATCCCGATTTTGAAATCGTTGCATTAAACGATTTAACAGATGCAGAAACACTTGCTTACTTATTGAAATATGATACGGCACAAGGTCGCTACAAATCAGATAGTGTATCAGTTGATGGAGATTCAATCGTTGTTGATGGAAAACCTATCAAAGTATACGCTCAAAAAGATCCTGAAGATTTACCTTGGGGAGATTTAGGTGTTGAAGTAGTTCTTGAATGTACTGGATTCTTTACATCAAAAGACAAGGCACAAAAACACATCAAAGCTGGGGCGAAAAAAGTCGTCATCAGTGCACCTGCAAAAGGTGATTTAAAAACTGTTGTTTACAATGTAAACCATGACATTTTAGATGGTTCAGAAGAAATCGTAAGTGGTGCTTCTTGTACAACAAACTGTTTAGCACCAGTCGCAAAAGTATTAGATGATAGTTTTGGTATTGTTAAAGGATTCATGACAACTGTTCATGCATACACTAATGACCAAAATACATTAGATGCTCCACATGCTAAAGGAATTTATGCAAGACGTGGACGCGCAGCTGCAGGAAACATCGTACCTACAAGTACAGGAGCAGCAGCGGCTGTTGGACTAGTTCTTCCAAACCTTAAAGGAAAATTAGATGGTATGGCTTTACGTGTTCCTACAATTACAGGATCATGTGTTGACTTAGTAGTAGAATTGAAAAGAAATGTAACAGTTGAAGAAGTGAACGCAGCGATGAAAGCCGCAGCGAATGAGTCACTTGGATATACTGAAGATCCAATCGTTTCTAGTGATACAATTGGTATGTTGTATGGTTCTTTATTCGACGGAAACATGACAAATGTTATCGAAGTTGACGGAAAACAAATGGTGAAAATTTTAACTTGGTATGACAATGAAATGAGCTATACTGCTCAAATGGTTCGTACAATTCAACATTTGGCAAACGATTTAAAATAATTTTACATATACCCAATATACGATTTATCGTATATTGGGTTTTTTTTATCGATTTGTTTGATATAATATAGTTAACTCAATGAAGGGAGCACACTAATGAATATATATGAACAAAGAAGAAAAAAATATTATGAGGAAATAGATGGTGACTCAGTCACGTTGCTATTTTCTGGTGAAGTAAAACATAAAACCAACGATCAATTCTTTCCATTTTGTGTGAATCGAAATTTTTATTACTTAACAGGGATTGATGAACCAAATGTGATCCTTATGATGATTAAAAAAAGCAAAGAGGAAACACAAACAAAATTGTTTATGAGAGAAACAACAGAGTTTGTCCGTCAGTGGTTAGGTGCTTATATTTCGAAAGAGGATGCGAGTACGTTATCAAATATTGCTGAATCGGACATTCACTTTGAATCTAACTTTAAAGATATGGTGAAAGGTATGATGCAATATGGAAGAAGTAGATTGATCACGACTCCTTCCAAACTATACTTGGATTTATATCAACCTAGTTTAACATTAAAACCAATAGGTGAAGAAACATTTGAAGAAATCATCAATACGTACAAACAACTAAAGATCAAAGATGCCAATAAATATCTTTCCTTTTTGCGTATGTTTAAAGATGAGGCAGAAGTAGAGATTATAAAAACCGCAATCAACCGAACAAAACAAGGGTTAAATGCGATTTTAAAAGAATTAAAACATTCTGAAAATGAACAAGATTTGGCAAGTCTTTTCTTGCGTGAGACAACGATGCAAGGAAGCAAAGATTTGGCCTTTTCGACGATTGCCGCAAGTGGCGAAAATGCGACTATTTTACATTATGAACAGAACAACAAACCAATCCAAAAAGATGGGGTGATTCTATTTGATTTAGGCGCAAGCGCAGGAAACTATAGTTCTGATATTTCTAGAACGTATCCAGCGAGTGGAACTTTCACAAAAAGACAAAAAGAACTTTATGAGATTGTCTTAGATGTAAACAAAAAAGCAATTGAGTACGCAAAAGTAGGAACTACATGGGTACAATTAAATAAGTTTGCCAAAGACTTACTTGCCAAACATTGCAAGAAAATAGGGTTGATCAACGATGAAAGTGAAATCAGTAAATATTACTACCATTCAATTGGTCATTTTATGGGATTAGATACCCATGATGTCGGACAATATGAACTTCCTTTTAAAGAAGGAATGATCATCACTATTGAACCTGGTTTATACATCAAAGAAGAAGGAATTGGTATTCGTATTGAAGATGATATCTTAATCACAAAAGAAGGTCCAGTGAACCTTAGTAAAGACATCATTAAAGAAGTAGAAGATATAGAACATGCACTCAAGTAGTGTATGTTTTTTATAACGTAAAAAAATATCGTCATATTTGGTACAAAACACTTGATAAAAATCCAGTTTGTGGTACTATCTTCAAGGCGAGGAGTGATCAAATGATTACAGTATCACAA
>ENA-OSAI01000148-OSAI01000148.1-marine-sediment-metagenome-genome-assembly--contig:-NODE-148-length-41867-cov-12.961662_pt1 | contig 41867 bp, 35 predicted proteins | sample MGYA00237871_ERZ529316 | MGnify/ENA primary metagenome ERZ529316 (study PRJEB26369, sample SAMN03142814) | marine sediment metagenome | biome: marine; feature: borehole; material: sediment...
GAGCGCCAGGCTCATAACCTGGTGGTCGCTGGTTCAAATCCGGCCGGGCCCACCATATAACGCTGTTTAATGGGTAAGTGAGAGGCATTTGTTTTTATGTTTCTCTGAATTGTTCAGTACCTAAACTTATAGAGCTACGAGGAGGGCTACGTCGTCGCAGAAGGAAACTATCGATTTAACCACGCTTTATGCTCGCGGTAGTGAACAATCTCGGCATGGACTTGATAAGTCTTTTCATTAGCGCTTATACTGTCAAGCTTGGCGCTTCGTCCTCAGAGATAAGCCGGTTTCAATCTTCTATTAATCTTTCAAATAATGTCATGTAGGTTTTCTGGTGTATATCTTTAGCTTTGGGTCAAGCTTCTATAACTGCTTATCTGATTGACGTTGTTCCCGAAGAACATCGTGGGGAGTTTAACGGCCTTTCACGATCTTCCGATAGGGTAACATCGTTCTTTGGGGATCTTCTAGGAGGGTATCTTTCTGACTATACTATAAGTTCGTTTGGTTTAACTCTTGGGTTGCAAATCGTTTACATGGTTTCAATGGCAGGGAGAGGAGTAGGTGCTGCGGCTCACTTGGCACTAAAGGAAACGCTGAAGAAGCCAAGCCAAGGAGATGGGCTAGTGTTCTCTTAGTAAGTTTTCCAAATATTCTATGTTCCTTTGAATTTCCTCTTTTCCACAGATTTTTCCATGTCCAGGAACAATGTTTTTGATTTCAAGTTGTTGCAGCTTTTCTAAGCTCTTTATCCATTGTTTCCATTGTTTTGGGCCACCAAACCGGGTTGTTAATGGCATTCCTTCATAGACAGTGTCACCGGCAAAGAGAGTTTTGGAAGTCGAGTGATAAACACTAATTTCAGTTGGCACATGTCCAGGGGTATAAATCAGATGCAGAATTCCATTTCCAAAATCCATTTCCCTATCCTCTTTAAAAGTTTCATCTGGAAGGAAAAGCTTAACATCACCAAGGATTTTTTCCGCCTCTTTCTTGCTGTAATCCATTGATTTTACCATACGTTTTAGAATGAAAGGCTTGTAAGTATCTAAGATACGGCGAAAGAGGGGTGGTGTTCTAAAAGCTAAGAAGGACTTCGTCTTTTCATGGGCAATTATCTTTGCACCCGCTTCCTTAAACACGCGTATGCCGAATATGTGGTCTGAATGGTGATGAGTTAAAATTAGCAAAAGCTTGGAAGGTTTAGTGATGGCTTTTTCCAGTGATTGGCTAAGAAGCCATTCACCATCACTTATGGTCATACTGGCATCAACATGTATAATCTTGTTCTGACTAATTAGAAATCCAGCGTTAACACCGAAATCGCCTGCTGGATGAAAAAGGCGAGTAACACCGTAAACGCCTTTGTCTAGGCGATGAAGTTCAGGCATGACTAAGCCACTATTCTAAATGTTTTCAGATTTCTGGCTAAAAATCTTCTCTCATCTTCACATGAAGTTATGGAAAGCTTTTCTGGACGTCACGAATGCAGGTAAGAGACGGCGTCCACATAATATCCATCAATGAAATAGTAGCCTTTCCAAGTTCCGGTTTTAATGAATCCGTTTTGTTCCAGAGCTTGTGCTAAGATGGTGCTTGTGATGGGGATCTCGCATGTTATTTGCCGGTAAATATAGCGCTTCTTGAAGTCGACAAGCGCCTTAACCAGTAAGTTTGCAACGGTAACCGGGCTTTCTTTTATGTCGACGATGAATTCCCTTACGTCAATGAAAATGAACGGCGGTGGAGCTGCATTGAATTGAAGGTATCCTAACATTCTTTTGCTTTTAAAGCAGCCGAAACAGAATTTTCCCAACTGCGTGTTTAAAGATTCATACCATTCCTTGGTCTTCTCTTTCGAAACTGGCGGGATACGTGTTGAGGATTTTGTTGATTCAACACAGTTTTGAAGTTTGTTCAACTCGTCTAGATCCATGTTCATCAGTTGTCTAACCTTAAACTCGGACAGTTCTTTTTCTACCTTAGGTGCGATTTTTTGTTTAGGCAGGGAGTCTATCCTAGGCTCTAAGCTGGCTAGCTCCAAGCTCATTACGATTCCACTACGCCATTTTCCATCGATGTAACTACGCTTAACCACTTTTGACTCTATCTTAAAACCAATTTTTCTATAAAGTTTTAGAGCCCTTTCATTTCCTTCAAAGGCGTCTAACATGAGTTTTCGACAACCATGTGCCTTGGCCATATGGATGAACTTTTCCATTAGGGCGGTTCCCACTCCTTGTCCCCAGTATTGTCTTCGAACCCATATGCCCAGCCAGCCGATGTGTCGCGTTCTACCCTGTTCGAGATGAAGCCCAACGTAACCCGCTGGGTCACCGTCCACTTCAGCGACAACGCATTTCTCGTAATCCTTCTTCACTGTTTCTTCCAGTTGCTTCCTAACCTCATGTTCAGTTAAGGGATAAACCGTGAGCAGGTACTGTGCAACATCTGGCGTATTGACTGCTTCAGTCATCCAACATGAATCCTCAACCTTACATGCACGAAAACTAATTTTTCCATTCAACTTAGAATCCCATCCTTTGAAACAGTTTCAAAATTTTAGAACAGTCTGTGCGTCATAAAAGTTGCGAAAACTTGTGTGTTGACAATGGACACCGCGCAAAGGCAAACCTTGCTGCCGACAGCCCCAATAAACGCAAATATCGTCCAGACACCAACATTTAGCCCGACACCTCGGGCGGTTGGGGGCCGCAGGCTAAACCGGTCGGCCGAAGCCTTCCGGCTTACACCCCGGCTCCATCAAACCCGTCTTCTACGGGAGCCCTCGTCCTCGAAGCAGAGCTGTTGCCAGCCCCGCGTTTTCGAGGATCGGCCGCCTATTTTTGGGAGAGGCTTCGGGCTTAGATGCTTTCAGCCCTTATCCTCTACGGCGTGGCTGCCCGGCGTCTGCCCTGTCGGACAACCGGTTGACTAGTGGCCGCAGCGTCCCGTTCCTCTCGTACTGGGGACCCTTTCCCCTCAGGCGACCAGCACTCCCAGCAGATAAAGTCCGACCTGTCTCACGACGGTCTAAACCCAGCTCACGTTCCCCTTTAATAGGCGAGCAGCCTCACCCTTGGCCCCTTATGCAGGGCCAGGATGGGAAGAGCCGACATCGAGGTACCAAGCCGCGGGGTCGATGGGGACTCTCGCCCGCGACGAGCCTGTTATCCCCGGGGTAATTTTTCTGTCACATCCGGCCCCCACCAATGGGGACACGGATGATCGCTAAGCCCGGCTTTCGCCTCTGGATCCCTTACTGTGGAGGATCCAGTCAGGCCGGCTTTTGCCTTTGCACTCTACGGCGGGTTTCTGTCCCGCCTGAGCCGACCTTAGGGCCCCCTTGATATCTTTTCAAGGGGGTGCCGCCCCAGCCAAACTGCCCACCTGCCGTTGTTCCAGCGCCCGAAAGCGCCGGTGAGAGGCACAGCCGCGAAAGGGCGGTGTTCCATTGGCGCCTCCCCCGTCCCCCGGAGAGAACGGGATCGACAGCTCCCGCCTACGCTCTGCATCCGCGACCATGCCCCAGCGACAGGCTGCAGTAAAACTCCACGGGGTCTTCTTTTCCCGCTGGGAGTTCGTGGACTGTTCGTCCACGTCATGTGGGTTCACCGGGTGCCAGGCGGGGACAGCGGGGCCCTCGTTGATCCATTCGTGCACGTCGGAACTTACCCGACAAGGCATTTGGCTACCTTGAGAGAGTCAGAGTTACTCCCGGCGTTTGCAGGCCCTTAGCCCGGTTGAACCCGGGTTTCAGGTACCTGTACTGGCCAGGATTCAGAAGCCGTACACACGCTTTCGCGCTTGCGGCTTCCTATGTTTTTATTAAACAGTCGGGACCCCCTTGTCACTGCGACCTGCGGTTCCAGCCATAGGCTAAAACCACAGGCACCCCTTATACCGAAGGTACGGGGCTAATTTGCCGAGTTCCCTCGCCTGGCGTAGCCCCGACACGCCTTAGGTTTCTCGCCTAGGGGCACCTGTGTCGGTTCTGGGTACGGGCGCGAAGGATTCTTCCCAACGTCCTTTTCACTGGCTCCAGGAATCAGCTGAACCGCCCTAAAAACGGGCGGCTATTCCCGCTTTCACCTGGTTCTCGCCATTACGGCACTCCCCAGGCTTATACGGTTAAACAAGGCGACAGCCTTGCTCAGCCTATCCCAAAGCGTTAGACGTTGGGCTTGCGTCGCCGCGATCGTACCTTCGCGGTGCCGGAATATTAACCGGCTTCCCTTTCGGCATGGTCGGTTAGGCCATGCCTTAGGACCGACTGACCCCCGGCTGACGACGCATTGCCGGGGAACCCTGGCCCTTTCGGCGGAGAGGATTCTCACCTCTCTTTGCTGTTACTACCGCCGGGATCTGCAATCCCGAACCGGTCCACCGGACCTCACGGCCCGGCTTCTGCCCAGTCGGGACGCCCTCCTACCGACGCAGCGGTCAGCTGCGCCCTGAGGTATCGGCGGCTGGCTTAGCCCCGTCAATTTTCAGGGCCATCAGCCTCGGCGGGTGAGCTGTTACGCTTTCTTTAAAGGATGGCTGCTTCTAAGCCTACCTCCCCGCTGTCTGAGGCTGATGACGCCTTTCGGTTTGACATTTAGCCAGCACTTGGGGGCCTTAACCTCAGTCTGGGTTGTCCCCCTCTCGGTCCAGGAGCTTACCCCCTGTAACCCGTCTCCCAAGGTCTACAGCGCCGGTGGATTCGGAGTTTGAAAGGAAAGCGAGGCCTTTCGACCCCTTACTTCCCAATCAGTGCTCTACCCCACCGGCCACCTCGCTTGGGACTGGGCTGCGACCCACTTCGGAGGGAACTAGCTATCACCGGGCTAGATTGGTCTTTAGCCCCTAGCCCCAGGTCTGGGGAACGAATTGCACGTCAGCACCCTTGCGGGCCTCCACCGAGCTTTCGCTCGGCTTCGCCCTGCCCAGGGCTAGATCGCCCGGTTTCTAGCCTCACAGCTGTGACTCCGGGCCCTTTCAGACCCCGCGCCTGACTGGGTAACCCCAGCTGCGCGCATGTTGGTTTCCCTACGCCTTCGGGCTTAGAAACCCTTAAGCTCGCCACAGCCGTGAACTCCCCGGCCCGTGTTTCGAGACGGAACGTGCAACCCTGGTCCCCCTCCTTCGTACTACCGCCTTGCAGCGGGTTCCTTCAGGAGGGATCTACCCTTCCGGGCTGCACACGTCTGTAACCGTCTGGTTTCAGACTCTTTTCACCCCCCTCCCGGGGTGCTTTTCAGCTTTCCGTCACCGTACTAGTGCGCTATCGGTCTTGAGACGTATTTAGTCTTGGAAGTTGGTGACTCCCAACTTCCCGCACCCAAACCAGGGTACGGTACTCTGGGACTCCAGCCCAACTCTTTCCAGCTTACGCCTACGGGGCTTTCACCCTCTTCGGCGGGCCGTTTCAGGCCACTTCGGTTTCGCCGGCTAAGAGGCGGCTGGGCCCATAACTCCACATCCTCCAAAGGTCTCCCTTTGGAGTTTAGTTTGGACTTTTCCCTTTTCGCTCGCTGCTACTAAGGGAATCCCAGTTGGTTTCTTTTCCTCCCCCTACTAAGATGCTTCCGTTCGGGGGGTTCCCGCTCCCTGCCGGGAGCGCTACGGCTTCCCGAAGGAAACCGCAGCGGGAGGTCCCATTCGGGAATCCCCGGATCTACGGCAGCATGCGCCTACCCGGGGCTCTTTCGCGGCTTGCCGCGCCCTTCTTCGGCGCTCAAGCCGAGCCATCCTCCAGACGGCGTGGCATGTCGGGCTTTCGCTGGTGTCTGTTTGGCGTTTGCATTTATTGGAGTGTTGGCTTTGAGTTTGCCTCTGCACGGTGTTCATTAATGAGCTAGAGCCTTTTAGCTTGCTCATTTACACCTCTTCCTCCCTTCACTGTTGAATGTGAGGGAGTGCATTCTAATGGTTTTGGCTTGGAAGTTCGCCAAAATGATTTTGAGGGCGACTTCGCACTAATAAATATTACGTTCGGGAGTTATAAGCGTTTTTGAATTAGAAGTTGTCCATGTATTTTGTTATGATTGCCATTAATAGTCGAATATTAATGAATGTTTTTCCAAAGTTTCTTGGTCACCACGGTAATGCTTAGTGAAATGTTGCTAATGTTACTTTTGACGGTAATGGATAATGCTTTGAATTATGTTCTTTTTATGTATCCTTCTCTAGGCGAATAGATTGTTCCTTCTCTTAACAATCGGTTTAACAGGCGTTCAGCTTCAGCTCTGGAAATTTCATGTGTTGTTTCTAACTCGTCGAGTAGGGCTTCTCTTTCCACCATTCCCGTTTCTCTTTCCATTTGGATTATTGTGTTTAGAACTGTGTGAAGCTTGTCTCGTAGGCTTTTGGGCTTTCCCGTCATTACCGTGTCTATGTCCAGTTTGTGAGAGGCTACATCCATTCCAACTTCTTCTAGGGATTTTTTCACTATATTAATAGCTGCTTCTGCGTCTTCAGCTGTTACTTCTTTCCTTAATGCTGCTCTTGCACGAGCTTCAGCTATACGGACAAGGGATTCCAATTGCCGAGCGGTTATGGTTATTGGAGCATCTTCAGCCGTGCTGGCTGAGCGCATGGAAAGGTAGAACTCTTTAAGTCTTTCCAAAGCTTCTCTTGTCAGAACTGGAGTTATATGCGTTTTTGCATAGCCTATATACTTTCTTAAAAGATCTGGTGATATTGGAGGTTCTGCTGGTGGAGCCCTTTTGCGGTGTAGGTTAAGTATATGTTCTGACATTTTGCTGTCAACTTCCTTGTCCGGCTTGTCCTTTAATATGAACATGAGGTCAAACCTTGATAGTATGGTAACTGGCAAAGTGACGTTTTCAGCAAATATCCGAGTTGGTTCGTATCTTCCAAAAGCGGGGTTGGCTGCTGCTAATATGGCTGTTCTAGCGTTAAGCGTAGCAACTATTCCTCCTTTGGCTACTGAAACCGTATGTTGTTCCATTGCTTCATGAATGGCAACACGATCTTCTGGTCGCATCTTATCAATCTCGTCTATGCACGCTACGCCTTTATCTGCCAAAACCAGCGCTCCTGCCTCAAGAGTCATTCCTCCCCCTTTTTCTCGGATTACCGCTGCAGTTAAGCCTGCGGCTGTGGTTCCCCTTCCTGAAGTGTAAAGTCCTCGCGGCGCTATCCTTGCCACGTATTGGAGAAGCTGTGATTTGGCTGTTCCTGGATCTCCTATCAATAAGACGTTAAGTTCGCCACGTATGGTTATGTCTGGAAGGGCTTTGGGGGTGCCCCCAAAAAGCAGGTACATTATAGCCTCTTTGATGTGCTCATATCCATAAATGGAAGGAGCTATCGACCGAATTATTTTACGATGAATCCACGGGTCTTTTGAAAGTTCTAGGATTTCCTCTTCTTCTTCCGGAGATAAAAGCGCTATTTCTGGCTCTTTTCCTAATACATCTATATAGTTTACGTCCATATGAAGCGTGAAAACGCGTAGTTTTCCGACACGTGGAAGGGTTGGTGCTGTAGCGCGGACAACGCCAACTACTGAAACATGATCTCCAGGTCTAGCTACGTCCACTACGTCCCTTCCAACCAGCTTAAGGCCCAAAGCACGAGGGAGTTGTCCAGGTGGAAGATCCTCAGGACGTTCTTGTATTCGAAGCTCCTGTGAGTCTACGAAGGTGCTTTCTTCTTGTATAAAATCAAAGGGGCCTTTCCGTCTACACGCTGGATCACTACATTCAAAGGGTGCCCGGAGAAAGGCATCAGTCTGATTTATACGCATTATATTCCCGCATCTCTTGCATCGGAAGGCAGCCTGCATTACCATGGGGCGGACAGGCGTAGCACGTACCACTATACCTTCAACCATAACGAGTCTCCCGATGTTAGCTGAGCCTAAAGCCCTAAGCGATGTAGTTTCGGGCAGTCCTGTTAGCCGCACGATGACAGTGTCTATTCTTTCACTGTACTCCGGATCCTCGATTTGAAGCTGAGCATAGGCAGCTCTGTTCGCATAACTCAGATACTTGTCTGGTTCTTCCAGAAGACTCATGGCTAAGACAGAATCCAACGAAACCACATCTATGAAATCCACAAGAAGCGAAGTTTTATTAGCTAGGGGCATTTGGGAAATCCGTTGTCTATATTTTTCTGTTTTGAAAAGGCTTTGAAACTGTTCTTGCGGGTCTATGAGCTCCATTTCCTCAGTCATCCTTTCTTACCTCCCTCTAGGATTTTATCTCTCCAACTAGAAATTATTTGGTGAAGTTGTTCAAACAATGCAAGTTCTTCTGCTGTTAGGTTCTTTATAAACTGGTTTGTAGGTGTTGGAATAGACGCTAAAGACACTATCTTTTTAACCCGATTGTTTATTATATCGCGAGCAAGTTGGTTAGCTTTCATGTATTCCTGCATCTTGTCAGGATTTTTAAGCGCGTTTTCCCTAAGCCTGTTTAAATACCTTCGAAGTTTAGGATAGAAATTCTCAGGAAGAGTTGACATTCGACTTATACCTTGCACCCGTTCCTTCCAATGAATTTTATGCAACTGTTGCATATCTAATAATTCTTCTTGACGAAAACGTACAATTCGAGCTTTCTCCAATTCCTGAGCTATCCAAAACCTAAGTTCATACTCATTTCCCTCTTCAAAGGGTCCTATTTTTAACTCAGCGATTATTATTTCAGGAGAATTTCTGTTGGCTATCACCTTAACCATAGAGTTTTCGAACATGAAGTCAAAATCCTTTAGATGGATGTTTGTTTTACTTTGCATAAATGGTGATTCCCCTGTCTCCTCTCTAGCCGTTGGCTAACTATGCGTGTGAGGATATAAAAAATGTAGTCTAAAAGTTTGTTGTATCTGGAAACATTAAATTGTAATTATGTGTTAATTTTGAAGCGTTGAAGGAGATGTTGTCTCATCGTCCGGTTTTCAAGGTTGAACCATCTATCCCTTTGGTAGGCTGTATAGCGTTCGGCTTGATAGACAGGGGCACAAATGTAATCCAAATACGTCCCACAACGCTCTGCGCTTTGTCATGCATTTTTTGCTCTACCAGCGCTGGACCTAAATCAAGGATTAGGCAGATAGAATACTCAGTTCCACTAGACTATCTAATCGAGGAAATGGATAAGATAGTCGAACACAAAGGCAGATATGGCATAGAAGCCCACATAGATACCGTAGGCGATCCATTCACTTATCCATATCTAGTTGAACTCGTTCAGAAATTAAACCAGATAGAAGGTGTTGAAACAGTCTCGTTGCAAACTCACGGAGCTTTATTTAATGAGAAAATCTTGGACAAACTTTCTAGCGCTGGATTAAACCGAATAAATCTTTCAATAGACTCCTTAGACCCTGAATTAGCACGTAGAATGGCTGACACACCATGGTATAACATTCCTCGTATAGTTGAACTCGCCAAATACATAATAGAAAACACCAACATCGACTTACTTATTGCACCAGTCTTGGTTCCTGGCTGGAACGACGAGGAAATCCCAAAAATAATCCGTTGGAGCATTGAAATAGGTGCTGGCAAAAAGTTTCCGCCATTAGGAATACAGAAATACGAAGTGCATAAACATGGTCGAAAACCAAAAGGCGTAAAATACCTTTCATGGAAGGACTTTAACCAAAAACTTGAAGAATGGGAAAAAATTTTCAATGTGAAACTGCGATTGAGTAAAGAAGATTTCCATGTTCAAAAACGCCTAATGTTACCAATCCCTTACAAAAAGTTCGAAATAGTTCAAGTTAAGGTAGTGGCTTTAGGCTGGCTTAAACATGAAAAACTCGCTGTCTCATCCAACAATCGCCGAGCTATAACACTTGTAAACGCAGATCATATACCGTTAAACTCTAAAATTAAAGCTCGAATCTTGACAAACAAGCACAACATCTATCTAGCCGAACCGCTAGTTTAACGTTATTCCAACCATTTAGGCTTACCAACAAGAAAACTTGTCAAAAACTCTGCAAATTCACGATTAGAACGGTAAACATCTAATATTTCTTCATTTAATAAAATATTAAATCCCTTTTTGACTGTTTGAGCTATCTTTTCAGCCACTCCCACATTTCGTCCGCCTCCCTTCAATTTTTCGCAGAGAAGCTTCACTGCGTCATTTTCTCTTCTACGGATTTCCACAACCCATCTGCCCTTTTCAACAAAAGGGCCACAAACTGTTCTTTCCGAACCCAGATGCTTCATTAGAAACTTTTCGCATTCACTCTTCTTCTCTAATGGAGGTCCTAAATGTTTCTTTACTGCCGGAAGCTTTGCTTGCTCCAACTCGAAAACTATAATGTTTAAATCGTTTTCATTACTCCATACACTGGTTCGAAGCATTTGAAAATCATGCCTTTCCATCGTTTTATGTAGAGACTTCTGTGTTTTGTATAACTGTCCCCAGAGGATGTCAGGTACAGTATCCACTTTTCCGAATGTTATGAATAAAAGAGTTGAGCCGCGATCCTCGATTATACGCCTAATTGCTTTTTGATTGAATGGCTTGGTTGAAGGTGGGTAAAAAAACTTTTTATTTGGTTTTCTGAGGAAGGCTCTAGAAGCAATCACAAGCTCATCTGCTTTTTCTCTGCGGACCGCTGCAGCTACGTTTCTCCCTGCGTCTACAGGGTCTACTACCACTAGCGGTTCTGGAAATAGTAATGGCAGCTCATCTTCTCTGCGTAGGTAATATCCTTCAATATCAATGACCATTCTTCCATTCCATTCTGCGAACTTTTCCAAAACTTTAACAAAATTTCCGTGGTATATAATGAAGAGCTCACATAGGTATCCGCTGAAACCGCCTATTTTTATCTCTGCTCCATAGACGTCTATGCCTTTCATAAATCTTTTTAGAAGCCTAACTTCGCTTCGAAGTTCCTCATCAAGCCGTTGCTTCACGTAATCTGTATGGTAAGGCGTTCTATCCGTGGCGCTTTTCCATTCTCCCTTCTTCACTTGATAGCAAGGAACAATGTTTACTCTAACATTTTGTATGAAAGTTTCTAAGTATGGATGTTCTGCGAAGCGTTCTATGTGCTTTGCCCCTTCAGTAGCCTTTTTTGCTACCCTTAAACATAAGCCCCCAAGCGTTTCACGGGGCAGTTCCGGAGAAACTTGCATGAAAATGTCTATTTCTGGCTCTTCACTTAGCCAAGTATCCTTAGCTACTGAACCCTCAACTCGAACTTTAGCTTCAACTCCCATTTCTTTAGCCGTTTGAGAAATCTTCTGCCGAAGTTTTTCTGCTAAACGCTCTATCTTTTCCCTTTGCTCTTGGCTTGGAGTAACTTGTTCTAAAACCTGCTGAAGGACTTTCTGAATTTCCCTTTTCATTCTTCTTCCTACTCTTGGGGGCAATACTCTCTCAAGGTGGAGTAAACGGGTCCATTAGGCGTAAGTGTACTCTGCTTTAATCTTAGGCAACGGGCTTTAACCATACCAAACTCATATTCAGTCAACTCTAGTATTTTTTTGGCAAGCTCAGCTTTGTTTCTTCCGGATTTCACCCGAGCAATAGTTATGTGGGGACTGAATCCTTTCGGATCAGGCGCAAACCCTAACTTTCGAAGGTTCGGTTCAAGCCTGCTAAAGATGGTTCTTAATTGCTCAGCGCCTTGGCGAATTCCCGCCCAAACAACACGTGGATAACGAAGGTGAGGAAATACGCCTAACCCCTGAATTTGAAACTCGAAAGGCTTCCAAGCTATTTCCTTCATTTTCTCGTAAATTTTATCCACAATTCCTTCACTTATGTTGCCCAAAAAACGTATGGTAACGTGAATATTCTCTGGTCTAACAATCTTCAAGTGCGCTTGGGTTAAAACAAGCTCTCGCTGGGCCTGCACAAGCTTTTGAATAACTCTTTCTTCTTCGATATCGAAGGCAATAAAGCTTCTAATAGGCTTAGACATAGGCTTTCCACTTTTCTATTGCCGCCTAACACCTTAATAAAGAAACCGAAGAACACAACTTTGTTTTCTCCTTTATTAATAAAACCCTTTTTAACTCTTAATCCTACAAGAATAACAAATGATCCATGCCAAAAAAGCTAGAAAAATTATAGGCATCACTGGAATGCCAGGAGCAGGTAAATCTCTATTTGTTAAAACGGCTCAGGAAAAGGGTTACGCAGTAATTATCATGGGAGACGAAATCCGGGAGGAAGCGCGAAGACGAGGGATAGAACCTACTCCAGAGAACATGGGTAGAATAATGCTGGAGCTACGAGAAAAGGAGGGCGCCGCAGCCATAGCTAAACGATGCTTATCAAAAATCGAAAAGGCTGAGCAAAACATGATACTAATCGAAGGAATACGAAGCTTAGAAGAAGTGGAAACCTTCAAAAAGTTCTTCAAAAACTTCCGCTTAATCGCTATACATGCATCTCCAGAAACACGGTTCAAAAGGCTCTTCCACCGTGAAAGAAGTGATGACCCGAAAAATTTGGAAGTTTTCAATGAACGTGACATGCGTGAACTGGACGTTGGCATAGGTAAAGCCATATCCCTTGCCGACTACATGGTAATAAACGAAGGAACGATCCGCGAAACAAAAGAGAAAATCCGCAAAATCCTAGAGGAAATCGAGAGAGATGACTGATATAACAATTCATGTAGAAGTTAAAGTTCATCCAACTGAAAATTTAGAAAAGGTTAAAAGAGCAGTGGAAAATGTCTTTGGGAAAGTAGAATATGAAACAAGATCCTATAACAATAGCTGTTTACTTATAGCTAAAACAAAAGGAACAGAAGGATTAACAAAACTTTACAATCTATTACGAAGAGAACGCATCCGCGACGCCGCCCGAGCCGTATTCTTTAAAGGTCTAACCGAAAAAACCATAACCTTTTATTTAAACAAGCAAGTTGCCTACGCTGAACACCTATCTTTCTCTAGCGCTACAGCAGAGTCCCCTCTTGGGCCAATAAAAGTAGAAATAACATGTGATAATCCCGTAGAACTTATTAACTGGCTAGCCCCAAAAACCGTTTAAAACACAGCTTAAGGAGCGTTTTGAATGAAAATCCTAGTTCTAGGCGGAGCAGGCGCTATGGGTATGGTCACAGTCCGTGACCTAGCAGAAAACTCTAAAGCCCAAGAGATAATAATCGGTGACTTAAACATAGAAAAAGCCAAGAAAATCATGGAATGGGCTGGAAACCAAAGGATCAAAATAAAAAAGGTAAACGTTTCTAACGTGGAAAACTTGGTTGAGGCTATGGAAGATGTGGATGCTGTTGCCAACGCCGCGCCCTACGTTTTTAATATGCAAGTAACTCGCGCCGCCATTAAGGCAGGTAAGCCTCTAACAGATTTAGGTGGGGTTTACTACACAACGTTGGAACAGTTAAAACTTAGCGAAGAGGTAGAAAAAGCTGGCATATCTATAGTGCTAGGATGTGGAGTAGCACCCGGCATAGCAGATGTCCTCGCAAAATATGGTTCGGATAAACTTGATACTGTTGAAGCGGTTCACATAAGATATGGGGACATAAACTTCGAACCAGCGAAATACAAATGGACTTTTCAAACAGTTCTCGAAGAATACACGAAAGGGCCAGTAATCTACCGAGACGGCGAATTCAAGAAGCTTCCTCCCTTCTCTGGAAAGCATGTGGTAAAGTTCCCAGATCCAGTTGGGAAACAGAACTGTTGCTACGCACTTTATTCTGGGGTTGCTACCCTACCACAAACCATAGGTAAGGGAGTCAAAACCGTAGATTGCGCCATGTCATTCAATGAAGAGGACGAAACTAGAATAAGAGTTCTCGAGGAGCTAGGCTTAACTCGAACTCGGCCAGTAGACATTGCAGGCGTTTCCATTTCGCCCAAAGAGTTTCTTCTACGGGTTGTTCCTCCACCTGCTGTTCATGTTCGGGATGCAGCCAGTATAATAGTGAGAGTAAGTGGCAAAAGAGCAGATGAAGAATTACAATACGTTTACAGTCTAGTTTACTGTTACAACGAGGCTTACAATGTAAGCGCTATCGCCTATTTGACTGGGGTTCCGCTTTCAATAGTAGCTGAAATGTTAGCAAGTGGTCAAATCGAAGCAAAAGGAGTTTTACCGCCAGAAACAGCCCTAAATCCCAAATTCTTCTTCAATGAATTGGCTAGGAGAGGAATAAAAATTCAGGAAACTTTGCAGAAAACATGCTGGCTTTAAGGAATGTTAATGGAGAAGGAAACGACATGGCGAAACCCAAGATTGGCGTTTCCATGCTTTATTGTCTCGGAAAACCCTTCAGCTATATGACCAGTGAACTACAAAAACTAGACAGTTCCAAAACAAGCCTTGTTGAAATAGTTGACGAAGCTTTACACGCGTTAAATGGTAGAAGAGTAAAAATTTTGCGAGATATGGCCAACTCCCAGGATTTCACTTTCACAGTGCATGCGCCCTTCGCTGATATCAATATAGCTGCACCATCAAGAAGCATGCGAAACTTTATGCTGAAAAGACTGGAAAAGTCTATTAATTATGCTAGTGAATTAAATGCAAAACTATGGGTTTTCCATCCTGGAGTAAGTACAGGTGTTACTTATTTTTATCCAGGGTTAGAATGGAGATTAAATCTCGAATCTGTCCGGCGTTTACTGCATGTAGCAGAAGAATATAACCTAAAAATTGCCATCGAAAATGTTCCTGAACCTTATCCTTTCCTACTTAAAAGTGTAAAAGATTTTTCAAATTTTTTCACTGAACTAAATGAAAACCTAGGCTTAACATTCGATATTGGGCACGCCAACCTAAACAACCAAATTACTGCTTTTCTTAAACGTTTTTCTGATCGGATAGTGCATATACACGCTAGTGACAATGACGGTGATAATGACTCTCACCTTGGAATTGGCTATGGAAACATTGATTGGAAACATGTTGCAAAAACGATAGAAAGCATAGACTTCAACGGCACAATCGTGATTGAATCTGTAGAGCATGTTGCCGAAAGTGTCCAAAAATTTCACAGCCTTTTCCCATGATAGCCTAAATCCTGTTATTCCTGTGGCAGAGGAACCTCAATGCGCATGAAATCTTCCGCCACCACCGTGTCTGGGAAGATTTCTCTGGCTTGTTCCAGTAAGATTTCCGGATCTCGATACCTTGCACTTATATGATTCAACACTAACCGTTTGGCCTTAGCCTTTAAAGCTGTTTCCGCCGCTTGGGAGGGCGTTGAATGGCCCTCTTCATTGGCTCTTTCAGCCAATGAGTCATCCAAAGTAGCATCATGGATAAGTAAATCTGCATTTTTAGCTAGTTTCACTAATCCGTCAAAAGGACGAGTATCCCCTGAATAAACGATTTTCCTGCCCCGACGAAGTTGCCCAACTACTTCATTCGGCATTATAATTCGTCCATCTGCAAGCTTCACAGCTTCACCGTGTTGAAGTTTTGACCACATGGGGCCTTCTGGAACTCCCAGCTTTCGGGCTTTTTTCGGGTTAAACTTTCCGGGGCGAGGCTTTTCGATTAATGCATAAGAAAGACTTGGAATTACATGTCTAGCCCAAACTGACTTAACTATGTATTCTCTCTCTTCGCAGAGTATCCCATCCTTCCTTACTTCAAAAATTTCCACCGGAAAAGTTAAGCCGAATTGGACATTTTTCTTCACCGAGTTTATGAAATTGCTTATCCCTTCGGGGCCATAAATTTTCAGTGAGCGTTCTCTGTTCATCATGGACATGGTCTGTAATAGTCCAGGTAATCCGAGCATGTGGTCTCCATGCATGTGAGTTATGAAAATCTTCATTTTTCTGTGAAAGCTTAGCTTCGCTTTTATCATTTGTCTTTGTGTTCCTTCCCCACAATCAAACATTAAATATTCGCCTTTTCGTCGAACCAGAAGTGTTGGCAATGCCCTTTGAGATGTCGGAACACTTCCAGCAGTGCCCAGGAAAATCACCGTTAGACTCATTTTATTTCCTCTCGAACACAGCTATTTCCCTAGTTAAACTTCGATGAATATATACAAAATGGGATTCTATATGCCTAAAACCATATTTCTCACCTATCTCACTTACTTTCATAGTTTTCGGAGTAGCTAAACAGACTCTTCTCCCTTCGCCTAGAACTTCTGCTAGTTCATCTAATGTCCGTTCAACGATCTCCCGCGTAGTTGACCCTAACGTTGTAGCAGACCTCCCATAAGGCGGGTCCGTTACTACACACTCTACCGTTTGAATAGGTAGCGCTCTTGCATCTGCTACTACTAAACCTTCAGTAGTTATTTTGTAGAACTTAAAATTCCGAAGGCTGCCATGAATCATTCTGCGTTTCACATCTAATCCCATTACCCGGCAACCTATCAAACCCGCTTCGATTAAGATGCTTCCTGTGCCACAGAAAGGGTCCAGAACGAGGTCTCCCGCTTTAGGCTTAGTGAGGTTCACCATACATCTAGCAAGTTTAGCTGTCATAGCCGAAGGATGGAAAAAAGGTTTCCGGCTTGGACTGCGCCTTACGAATTCGCTTGGAACGGTTTCCGCCAGCTTCAGTCCAAAAACAAATTTTCCGTCGGTTATAACACCAAAAAAGGTTTTCTGTGGGGTTTCTAGATTCACTCTTGCTTCCGATGCCTCTTTCAAAATTATTTCGCCCAATTTCCTTTCCAACAACATCGTGTCTAAACGTTCACTGTAACGTTTTACCCTTTTCACACGAACAACAAAAGACTCTCCTTTCAGAGCTAATTTCCCAAACGGTATCTCATTTGCAGCTTTCATTATTTCGGAAAACTCAGCATTACAATGAAATAGTTCTAAGCTACATATCTTTGTCATGGCAGCCCTTTTTTTCACAGAATTTATTGCTTTAGCTTTAGCTTCAATCCTTAAGACTTGATCTAACTTATCCAATTGACGGAAAGTGCAGCCTTCTGCCTCTAGTATAGCTTTTAACTCAGAAAAGGGAAGTGTTGGATGCTCACCAGAGAGTAGGAAGAAAAGTTTTGCCACAGTTCCGTTTTCACTCTCTCTCTTTTAGAGCTTCTACTATGATTGGTGCCACTGAAACTACGCTTATTTTGCTTGGAACACAATCTGTGCCTACAATGGCTTCAGCTCCATTCGCTAAAATTCTTTCTTCGGCGTTTCCAACAAGCAATGGATGAACACACGCGGCGTAAACCTTCTTCGCACCCTGTTCCTTCACCATTTTGACAGCTTTTGCCATTGTCCCTCCACTACTAATGATGTCGTCGAATATGACAACATCATGATTTTCCACTTTAAGCTTCCTCTCTTCTAACGTAACCTTACCAGTAACCTTATTTCGCTGCGTGGGAACATAGTCGAATCCGCCTTTCAAGATGCTGTCCGCTTCTGAAGCTATGGCTAATGCCTTCTTGCCTAAGGAAAGGGAGATAGCGTTTTCAACCAATCCTTCTTTTTTGAAATATTCTGCTAGAAGTGGAATAGCCGATAAATCCTTAACTGGAACGTTAAAGGTTTCTAAAACCTTGGGATTATGTGAGTTAACCGTGATTATCTGACTAATGCCGCAGCTTTCCAAAAGCTTAACCATTGTTTTTACGCTGAAGGCTTCGCCTATCAGGAAACGCTTGTCTTGACGTGCATAGGCAAAGTATGGAACCACAGCGGTTATAGATTTCGCACCGAAATCTGCGGCTGTATCAGCCATCAAAAAAAGTTGGATGAGACTCTCGTGTTGAGGTGGAGCTGTTGTTTGCACGATGATTATGTCCTGGCCTTGAAAGTCTTCGGTTTCAAACCGAATATAGTATTCTCCATCTGGAAAACGCTTCATGAAAGTATCAACTGTTTTCGCTTGTAACTGCTTGGCTATTTCATGTCCAAGTTCCCGTGAAGCTGGACCGGGGACTATTATCACCTTAGTTTCCTCATGTTTTCCCTTTGTACTCTTCTATGAGCTGTTTGGCTCTATCCATACGTATTTGTCGTTCTTCAACCATTTTCTCAGCTATAATGTCGATTAATTCACCTGTAGCCCCTGCTGCGATAGCTATGTTTCGAGCGTGAAGCGACATATGTCCCCTTTGTATTCCTTCATGTGCCAGGGCTCTTAACGCGCCTAGATTCTGCGCCAAGCCAACGGCTGCTAGCACTTCACCGAATTCTCTAGCCGTTTTTACACCTAGAATCTTTAGAGCTATCTTGGCTATAGGATGAGTTCTTACGGCTCCACCTACTATGCCAACAGCCATGGGTATTTCTATCGAGCCTATCAGGTCGCCTTCCGGTGTTTTCTCCCAGACTGAGAGGGTGGTGTAATGTCCTGTTCTGGCTGCGTAGGCATGTGCTCCAGCTTCGACCGCTCTATGGTCGTTACATGTTGCCATTACAACGGCTATTATTCCATTCATTATGCCCTTATTGTGGGTTGCAGCGCGGTAGGGGTCTGCAGCTGCAAAAGCATAAGCGTTTACTATGCCATCTACTACTTCTTCGCCTCCAACAGCCTCTTTTGGCACGCGACACCAAGCCCTTGCCAAACGTTTAGTCGCCAAGTTAGAGATGATTCTCAAGTAAACTCTTCCACCAGTGGCTCGTTCGATTAACGGAGCTACTGCTTCGTTCATGGTGTTTACAGCGTTCGCTCCCATGGCATCTTTGCAGTCAACATAAAGCTCAGTTATCACCATTGGTCCAACTGTTGTCTGTATAACCTTTACGTCCAGGTCTTTAGCTCCTCCACCCAAAGAAACGAGGAGGGGATCTTGTTCATTGGCCTTTTCTAGTATTTGGTCTTTTATCTCTAATATGCGCATTTTCGCTGCATAGGGGTCTTTAACTCTTACAGTTTGCACCTGCCCTATCATTATGGATTCAGTGCTATTAGTATGGAAGCCCCCTCCTTGACGCGCCATTTTCGCAGCGTAGCTGGCTGCTGCAACAACTGAAGGCTCTTCAATAGCCATTGGGATAATATAATCGCGGCTGTTTATGAGGAAGTTTACCGCTACCGCCAAAGGAAGCGGAAAAACCCCTATAACATTTTCAATCATTCTTTCTGCAAGTTCTGCAGGTAACGATCCTGTATTCCTTAAAAGATTAAGTTCCTCGTCAGTTAAATCCGCGAAGTTTTTAACTATACGTAAACGTTCCTCCCGATCTAGCTTATAGAAGCCTGGTAAATTCGAAGTTTTACTCATCAAATCTTTCTCCTTCCTCTCTTCAAGTTAATTCTAAACCAGAGAAAAGAACACGCAACTATAATAATTTAACCCAAACTCACGCTGAGCATTCCGGAAGGCTTATAGGCTCAAAACTTCGCATACAAGTTTAGGCGGGTGAGTGGGCCTCCACCCGTTCCGCCATATAAACCCCGGGTTAGGAGGTGAGACATAATTGAATAGTAAAAACCTTGCATTAACAGCTGTTTTCGCGGCTCTCTATGCTGTTCTGGTCATTTTACAAGGAATAAGCGCTGCAGCAACAATTCAACTACGTATTGCCGACTGTCTAATCCCGCTAGCAGCCATTTTCGGCCTTCCACACATAATCGGCGTAACTGTAGGCTGCTTTGTCGGAAACGCCTATTTCTCAGCATCACTTCAGTATGGTATATTTGACATAGTGTTTGGACCTATAGCAAACTTAGCAGCTGCAAGCCTGATATTTAAACTACGAAAGAAGCCATTAGTTGGATGCCTCCTAGGCGCGTTTACTATCGGCTTAATAGTTGGCAGTTATCTCTGGCTTTTGTTTGGAGCGCCAGAAAACCTTTTTGGCCTTAAACTCCCAGCAAGCTTGCCAGTGTGGGTAGCCAGCATAATCAGCATTACAGGTAGTAGCTTAGTAGCAGTCACTATTTTAGGCTACATGCTGCTCAAGGTCTTCCGCAACTCCAACATCATTAAACCTTTGAAAAGTCGTGGTTTGCAAGTATACCTTGATGAATAAAACTTTAATCAATCTTACATGAATCGTTCAAGTTTTGTTAATCCGATGATTTCATCGAAATCCAAGCCTAAAGCATCCAATACTTGATCAAAAGTTGAGCGTAAATAAGCAATGTACTTGTCCACATCTATCTCGTTGTTTGTTGCGAGCTCTACTGGTTTCACATGGGGGTCTTTGATGACTTTAACGAAGCTTATTAAGTCCCCTGCTTTAAGGTCTATCCCTCTTTTTTCCAACAGTCGAGCAGCTTTCACGTGTTGAGGTGTGGTTTTCACGTATTTTTCCGGAGCTTCACCTAAAACTACGTGAAAGGCTAACTCATCAAGCGTTTCCCATCGTCGTTTCTTTAATCTTGTATAGTAAGTTTGGATTATCTTACCTATATCCCTTTTCGCTTCTTCGAAGTCAGCTGGCGTCTTCACCTGCGCTAGTCTTTCCTTCATTTCGTCAAAGGCCTTCTTTATTATCACCGGAATATGTCTCTTCTTCCCAGTTAAGCCTTTGACATCCACGGTTCCATCTTCTAAAACTCCTAGGTAATTCTTCTTTCTCGAACTAAAAACTGAGTATCGATAAATTTTATCTACATCTAAGCCTAGTTTAAGTTCACGTTCCGACCACTCAGCTAGCTCTTCGATTTGTTTATCTGTAGGGTTTTTTAGGAAAATGCTATCAGTGTCGCCGTAAAGCACCTGAATTCCAAGTTCCTCCGCCTTTTTTATGATCTGAGTTATGGTGTGTCTGCCTATTGCTGCTGTGGCTTCGGCTACTGGTGGGCAGTAAAGATCAAATGTTTCGGCACCAAAAACCCCATAGCTTGCATTCAAAATAACTTTTAAGGCTCCTTGAATAAGTCGATACCAGCTTCTCGTTTCTTTAGAAAGCGATTTATCCCTTGATTTTGGCTTATACCATCGAACTCTCAAATCTCGAAGCGAGCCTATTAGTAGGCTTTCAAGCGCTCGTTTCTTCTTGCAAACCCAGTGTGGTGTGTCTGGCACAGTATTGTCCTTGCATTCTGGATGGGGGCATAGAATTGACTGGTAGCCTAAGTTCCAGACCTTTATTATAGATGGGTAAAGACTAGCGAAGTCCATTACTGCTACGTTAAAGTGTACACCTGGAGTGGGCTCGACAACTATTGCGCCTTTATATTTCTTCCCCTTGATTATGGCACGAGTGGCTGTTTTTCCTTTAACCGCAAGGATGTCCTCAGTGTTGGGGATAAGCATGTTCTTTCTGCGGTGCTCACTGTGCATGAAGTTTCGTATCCACCTTGAAACTCCCTGACGGCTAACATCTTCCATTGGCATTCGACTAATTCTGGCCAAAACAAGAATGAGCTTCATCACTAAGTCATCGTTAAAGCTTGTTAGTTTGAAGGTGATTTCCGCGTCTCGGAAACAGTATTTAGCCAACTCCGTATAAGTGAGCTCCCTCAGCGGCTTTTCTAGTCTGAGCTTAGTTAACTCTATCAGTGCTTTGCCTACATCATCCAATGTGACATCGCGGTATCGATTGCTGAACGCGTAAACCTGAATCGAACGGTTAAAGAAGAACTTGTATAAGTCTATATGAACTCCATATTTCAGCAAACATACCCGTCTACCTCTTTCAATTGGGATTTCATCTCGCCTAAAACCGAAGTTTTCAGCCCTATGTGACAAGTAGCGAAGATCAAAGTCGTCACCATTGAAAGTTATAACAAAAGGGTAGTCCCATAAAATATCGAATACGGCGCGAATCAGCTTTTCCTCCGAGTCGAAAAATTCTAGTTCTACATCAGCAGGCAACCGTTCGTTTCCTTCGCGAACCCCTGTTCTTTTCAATAGTAAAACACGTTTTTTACCGTCTGAAGGATATATGGAAACACATATAACAGGTTGAGACGCCTCTCTGGGGTCTGGAACCCGTGTTGGAACGTCTGTTAAAACCTCTATATCGATGGCTACCCTACGAAACTTGGGTGCTGGATATTCAAGCAAATGTGCCCAACGTTCAATATACTCTTGCTCTTCATCCATCTCCTCACAGAAACTTTTACATATTTCCTCAATCTTTTTTTCTATCTCTTTCAGGGAAGTTTGCACAAGTTTTCCATTCTTGACTTCGTAAATCATTCCAGGTGAAAGCGTATTATCATAGATATAGCACTGATAATATTTTATAGCTGCTTCCCAAACCTTTGCTTTTTCCGCATCGTTCTTCAAACCTGCAATTCTCGGGTATTCTTCTGGAATTATATCGCGGAGACATCCTCTAGCTCGTCCACCTATCGCTAATGGGTCTTTAGCCACAACCTTTGTTAAAACAACTTTTCTATCTAAGAGCGCGTCATATTTTTCTACAAGCTCGAAATGATCAAAACCGGCATGTTTCATCACCCCTTCGATTTTCTCCAGTTCTAGGGGTGAAAGGTTAGTTAATAGATAGGGTTTGTGTCCAGTATTGTCGTACCAGAAGTAAATTCTCTGCGTTTTTGGTTCATAAAGCTTGATTAAAGCCTTCCTTTTCTTTCCATCATAAGTTGCGGATATAAAGAAGGAAGGAGGCAAATTTTGAGGCGCTAGAGGCGGAAAAACGATTTTTTCTTTTTCTTGAGTTACCTCTTCAGTGAAAGGTAAATCTTCTAAGCTTTCCTCTTGCGTTTTTGTCGTAACGCGAGAGAACTCGTCTAGTCGCCGTTGTCTTTGAACCATTTTCAGTTTCAGACCCGCAGTAATTATATGAGGAAATGAGCCTAAATCTCTTACTAACACCTTAGTATACTTAAAAGGGATAAGGTGAGATTGCTAAAAGAAGCTTGGACATTAGCTATTGAATCCTTAAGCTGGATAGAACTTAAGGGACTTAGCGAACGGCTAGCTTTAGTCAGGGCATCCACTCAACTAGGCATTGAAGACGCGGACGCTTTGAAACTTGCCTACAAACTCGTTTGCGAAACTTTACGTCGAAAAAACCTGATAGACCGGTTTATAAACAAGGTTTTAACCCCTGATTCTTTAAGCAACTATAGCTTAGGGGTAAAGGCTTTCCTCCGACTATACGTTTACCAAACGAGGATAGAAGCCAAATCCGGAAAAATTGACATCGATGGCGCTTCACGTATTGTGGGCACCGCCCGCTCTATCCTAGGATGGAAAGAGCTACATCCAATTGAAGAATACCTAGGTTTGCTTCTAACCAAGCCACTAGAAATAGTTTATGAAGGCTTATCCGATGAAGAAAAAATAGGAATTTCTACCTTCAACCAAACATGGTTCGTGAAATACTGCTTCAAACTTTTAGGTAGAGCTGAAACGCTGAAACTTTTAGAAAACACTGCAAAACCTCCGCCTACCTATATACGTATAAACACGTTAAAAGCCACAGAAGAGGATATAATCAAAAAGCTTGAAGCTGAGAGGATAAAGATCCAAAAGGTCAAAGGCTTAGAACATGTATATAAAGTTTTGAAGACAAATAAACCTTTAGTGAAAACTACAAGTTTCCATACAGGCTTGTTCTACGTTCAAGACAAGGCAAGCTGTTTTGCGGTGAAAGCAGCAAATCCGCAATCCGGCATGACTGTCATGGACGTGTGTGCCGCACCGGGAGCCAAAACTACTTACATAGCACAACTTATGAAAAACAAGGGACAAATATTCTCCATAGATTATTCTAAGAGACGAATAGGTGTTTGGAGAGAGGAAATCCGTCGAATGGGGGTTAAAAATGCTACTCCTGTAGTCGCAGACGCCCTCAGCTCATTGCCACTTAAAATCAAAGCGGACTTACTATTTTTAGATCCTCCCTGCACCAGCACTGGAGCCTTTGGCAAGTTTCCCTCTGCCAAATGGCGTATTTCAAGACGTTCCGTAGACAAGATGGCTGAAATTCAGTGGAAAATGCTCAAGAACTGTGCTTCACTAGTAAAAGTTGGCGGTTTCTTAGTTTACTCCACTTGTAGCATAACTGTGGAAGAAAATGAAATGCTTATCGAACGTTTTTTAAAACATTATCCAGATTTTGTTCTCACTGAAATAGCTTCATCACTTGGATTTCCAGGCCTTCGTGGACTATCTGCATGTAGAAGGCTTTACCCCCATATACATGAATGTAACGGTTTCTTCATAGCCAAACTTGAAAGGAAAAATTGAACTACTTAACATTTCTTACCTTGTCTTTCCATAAAACACAATGCTTCAAACAAGATTTTTGCGGCTTCTATGGCGGTGACTCCCCAATCATAATGCGGTGTAACTTCAACCAAATCTAAAGCAATGATTCTTCGTTTCTCAACTATGCTATCCAGTATTTCTAGGAATGTTTGCATGTCTAATCCTTCTGGTTCAGGGTTTTGCACTGCGGGAGCATAAGCCGGGTCAAGTACATCCATATCAATTGTCAGATAAACATCATCATACCCTTTGAACGCTCTTTCGATTTCTCCTAATATTTTTTCTATTCCTTGTTTCCGAATTTGATGCGTAGTAAAGTATTTTATCTTCGCCTTTTCCGCATAGTCAAGTTCCTCTTTACATACAGCTCTAGTGCCTATCTCAATTATTTTTGCTGGCTTCACTTGTTCGTTGAGTCTCCGCATGAATGTTGTATGAGAGACTTTCAGTCCCATGTATTCGTTGCGTAAGTCCAAATGGGCATCAAAACTAATAACAACAGTTTCTTGTGCATGCTCTTTTAAGCCTCGGAAACATCCTAAAGTTATAGTATGTTCTCCCCCCAAAATTACTGGCCTTTTTTTAGCTTCTAATAAGCTGCGTACTACATGTTCGGTTCTATGAAGGGTTTCTTCAACGTCCGCAACAACATGTAGATCTCCTAAATCATGGATAGCCAATTCTTCCACTGCCATCCTAGAGCGAAAACTGTAAGTTTCAATGTTAAGTGAAGCTTCCCTTATGGCTCTTGGCGCGAACCTTGCACCTGTCCTGAAGGTACTTGTCACGTCGAATGGTACCCCCACAACTATGTATTCGGCTTTTTCGAAAGGAACTTGAAATCCAACTAGAATATTTGAAGGTGAAACATATAGTTCATGATAAGCCACTTATAACGCACCTTTTATTCGTTCATAATCGTTTCACCCTTTAGAGTTTTCGGAATAAATTTATTATCTAGTTTCTAGTGCATAAGTAGAAAGAAAGGGATGTGTTCAAGGAAATGGATCTGAAATCTAAGCTCGGACTAGAAAATCTAGGAATTCTGATTGCTTCAATATTCTACCTAGCGACCGGAATAGTATTCCTTTATGAGCTGATGTTCGAACCAGGGCTTTTCCATTTAGGCTTATTAGGCGTCTTAAGCCTAATTTCGGCTTATGGCATATTAAAAACCCGTAAATGGACGTTATGGTTTATTATTGCTCTCTTCGTTATTGGCACAACCTTCGCTTTGATAACCCTCTATTATTCACTAATAAGTTACAACTCGTTATTTCCAAACATGGAAGTAAGTTTGCTAAACGCCTGTTTAATCATCTACACTATTCTAACATGGATTTTCTCAATCTACATTATGGCTAAAAGGAAGACGCTTGAATATTAAAAACTGAAAAGACTAACTGTAACCTCTTCTCCAGCATCAACAAACTGTTGATTTTCATACACCGTAATGAATCCATCTGCTTTTGCTAACGTGGTTATGGCCCCTGACTCCCCTGTGGCTATGGGAAAAGCGACGAATTTTCCATCAGCTTCACGAACTAGTTTCACCATCACAAAAGTACGTCTGCCCTTAGCCGAAAATACCCTCACACCTGTCAATGCCTTAACCGTTTTTAAGATTTCATCTGCTCTCCTTCCAGCTAATCTAACTAGGACGGGTCGAACGAGCAGGTAAAACGTTAATAATGCTGAAGTAGGATGCCCGGGTAAGGCGAAAACAGGCTTTTCATCTACCAACGCTATGGTTGTAGGTTTTCCAGGCTTGATAGCGATTCCATGGACAATTACACCGGGACTACCTAAAGAATCCAAAACTTTCGGAATAAGATCCTTAGGTCCAACAGAAACTCCACCAGAGGTAATGACCACATCAGCCGTTTCCAAGGCCTTCTTGAGGATATCATTTAGTATTTGAAAGTTATCGGGGAAAACGCCAAAATTCATGGGGATTGCTCCACATCTAGCTGTTGCTGCGCCAAGTGTATAACCGTTTATGTCATAAATCTTCCCAGGTGAAAGCATCTGTCCCGGAGCTACTATCTCGGCGCCCGTTGAAATTATGGCAACTTTCGGTTTTCTATAAACCCTAACTTTTTCAAAGCCTAAGGCTGCCAAAATCCCTAAGTCCTTCCATGTTAAGTGTTTTCCCAACTTAAGTATGTTTTCGCCTTTGTGAATATCTGTTCCCGCTTTCATTACGTTCTCGTTTTCCACAACACTCTTATAGACGAGAATGTGGTCGTTTTCTCTTTCCGTGTTTTCTATCATAACTACGGCATCCGCGCCCTTTGGCAATGGCGCACCAGTAGCTATTCCCGCAGCCATTCCATTTTCTAACATAATTTTTGGTGGTTCGCCTACGTTAACCGTTCCACATAAACGTAATTTAACAGGTTTTGCTTCATATGCTCCAAATGTGTCTTCAGCTTTTACTGCATATCCATCTACGGTTGAACGGTCAAATGGCGGCACATTTATTGGGGAAATCACGTTTTCGGCCAGAACTCTTCCACAAGCTTCTAAAAGAGAAACATGTTCTGTTCCAAGCGGTTTAGGCTGAAAACTTTTGGCCATCATTATCTTTGCTTCGTCAAGCGATAAAAGTTTTCTAAACATCTTCTTTGCCGCCTAAATAGTTAAAGAGATAAACTGTTACGTTTTCTCCTGCTTCAAGTCCCCCCCGGTTTTCTGGGATTATAATATAACCATTGGCGCGGCTCATGGTTGACAGGATACTTGAACCCATGACGCGGACAGGTGAAGCGTAAAACTCTCCATTTTCCATATAAGCATAAACACGCAAAAAGCTTCTTCTTCCAAGGACACTAGAAACTTTCCTTGTCAACTTTGCTTTTAGAGCATATATTTCCAGTGTTGGGATTTGAAGCATTTTTAGTATGAGCGGTTTAGCAAAGACTTCGAATCCTATCATAGCGGCAACGGGATTTCCTGACAGCACAATTATTGGCTTGTTTTGTACTATGCCTAAGGCTGTTGGCATGGCCGGGCGCATAGCTATTCCATGTACAATCACACCTGGCTTGCCCAGCTTATTTACAGCTTCGGGAACTAAGTCCTTGATGCCTACGCTGGTTCCGCCAGTAGTAATAACAATATCCGCTATCTCTAAGCCCTTCTGAATTCTTGAAGTTATCTCTTCTAAGTCGTCCCTGACGATTCCCAAGTCAACTGCTTCGCATCCTAATTGTTGGCATAACCCAGAAAGAATTATTCTGTTAACCTCTACAACTTGTTCTGAAGTGAGAGTTTTCCCAGGCTCAACTAGTTCATTTCCTGTGGCCAGAACAGCCACTCTAGGCTTTCTCAAGACTTTCACAGCTACAAATCCGAGAGCCGCTAAAAGCCCTAAATGATGGGGTTTCAAGCGCGTTCCTGCCTTTACTACTATCTCGCCCTTTCGTATATCTTCACCCCTTTTAGAAACATTATCTCCAGGAGCCACAGGTTTCCAAACTTCAACGATTTTAGCATTTATCTTCCGCCCATATTCCAGCATTATCACTGCGTTCGCCCCTTCTGGAAGGGGGTTTCCTGTCCAAATTTCAACGGCTTGATTTTCACCTATAATTGGGCCGTTAACTATTTCCAGTTTTTTAGGGTTAAACTGTGAAACTCCGAAAGTGCTTTGAGCTTTTACTGCGTACCCGTCTACAGCAGAACGGTCAAACGGTGGCAAATCTTTTCCTGCAATTATATCCTCAGCGATAACACGGTTTAATGCTTCCTTTAACGAAATCTTAACGTTTTCTAATATGTCCATTTCTAATCTCTTGAAAAACGTTTTTTTCGCTTCTTCAATAGTTGTCAGTTTTTCAAACCCTCTAAGTCGAACCAAAACGTGGTTCACCAAGCTAAAGAGCAATTAATCAACGTACAAAAACCTATCGCATAAATGTCAAAAGCTTTAATTGAAGCCTTACAAACAACCTTTGACGCATAAGGTCTTAATTATTTAAATTTGGGTTGAAAGTTAATGAAAGCAACGGCTGTGGCACATCCCATACAAGGGCTGGTCAAATATCATGGATTAAAAGATAAGGAACTTCGGATTCCATTTCATGATAGTATTTCCGTATGTGTTGCCGCGATGCATACGATTACCACAGTTGAAACGAGCCAATTGCTAAGGGAGGATTTAGTAATAATCAATGGAAAAAGGATTGAAGGTGAGGCCTTCCGAAGAGTAGAAGTTGTGCTTAACAAGTTGAGAAATATGGCTGACTACCCTGGACATTTTAAGGTTTTTTCCCAGAACAGCATAACGACAGGAAAAGGCTTAGGCTTTTCAGCTTCAGGATTTGCTGCCCTTGGCATAGCGGCATGTGCAGCCCTAAACTTTAACATTGACTACATGTCTCTTTCTGAACTAGTTAGATTAGGCGCAGGATCAGCTACGAGAAGCTTAGCTGGAAGCTTTGCGATTTGGTACGCTGACAAGAATGGCAAGTCCTATGCTGAACAGATAGTTAATCCAGAAACAGTAAATCTTGGAATGGTTATTGTCCCCATTTTCTCCTCGGTGAAAACAGATGAAGCTCATAATGAGGTTCTAAGCTCACCGCTGTTTAAGGCTAGGCTGAATTACGTAGCAGATATCGTTGATGCAATGAAGAAGGCGATAGAAACTGGAGATATAGCTACCATTGGAAAACTCGCTGAAGAGGATACGTTGAATCTACACGCAAGCACTATGACAGGTAAAGCGCATATGGTTCTTTGGGAACCAGAAACAATTCGCATAATAAAGGAAGTCCATAAAATGCGAAAAGAAGGCTTACCCGCATGGTATTCAATAGATACTGGCCCCTCCGTCTTCATCAATACTTTTACGGAGTGTATGGAAAACGTAGCTGCAAGACTTCACAATTTAGGTTTCTCCCAAGTAATAGCTAGCAGAGTCGGAGGTAAACCTTTTTTGACTAATGAACATCTATTCTAGATGTTTAATTACTCTACCTTTCGCTTTGAACTTTCATTAGTATATTTCGCATCTTTATCGCATCGATGTCGAGTATGGGGCTTTCACTAATAATCACTGGCTTTAAACCGTATTCAACTAAAGCTTTCGCTAAAAGATTGAAATCCGGCCCGAACTCAGCTTCATCCATCGTATGATGGCATTTCTCGCCTTTTTCAGTGTATTCAACCTTAGTGAAGTGACAATGCAAATGCTTTACAGCTTCGGATCCCAGTTGTTTTTCAATTTCACCTAAAACCCTTAGGAAATCATCCTTAGTCTTGAACCTTCCACGATCTCGGGCATGGAGATGTGCCCAATCTATTACCGGAATTATGTTCTCCAACTTTTCGCATATTCCTAGAATTTCTTGGAGACTTCCAAACTGCGAAGGTTTACCCATAGTTTCCGGGCCGAGTTTTACGTTTTTTATTCCAAGTCCTTGGAGTTCTTCAACGACCTGACTCAAGGCTTCAACACAGCTTCGAAAGGCATCTGTTGAAGAATGCTTTCCATAAAATCCTGGATGAAATACCACTAACCGAGCTTTCATCCAAGACGCAGCCTTAACGCAAGCTATCAACCGTTTCTTGCTTGCCTCAACCGTTTCCTCTTTTCCACAGAAATTTATGAAATAAGAACCGTGAACTGAAAGCAAAACGTCAAATCTTTCAGCGTTTATTCCCAGTTTTTCAGCTTCTTCTTTACCCATCTGAGGCTTTGTGCCCCAGCGGACAGCCTGATACTCAAAGGCATCCAACCCTTCATCGTGTAGATAAAGTGGGATCTCGAAAACTTTCCGTTTTAACTGTTTGAACCCCATTGGCATCCCAGCAGGGCCGAAACGGGGCTTATCCAACTTAACCAAAAGCTTAACCTCACCCAGAAATTATAAATGAGTTAAACATGAACCTTTCGTAAAATTAGAAGAACTTGCTAGACTCTACGACGATAACGTTTTGCTATAGATTGACCGTACATAAGTGAAATTATACATGAAATCCAAGCGGCAAAATTCTGGTAAAAAACATACTTTCCAGCAGCATCCAACATGGATAGGGGAACGGTTATAGCGCCAATTCCTTCCAAGGAATTTCGAAACCCCGGCGCGATTGCAAATAGTGCACTGTTTACTCCCGAGGCAATCCACCCAAGCGGGGGCAATGCAGTAGCAACGCTACCCGCCCAATCTATTGTCGTCTTTACGAATTCGTGGAAGGCAGGGTAATCCATGTAAAGAGTTTTTATCCACTTTGGAAGAAGTGATGGTGAAGCCATCAGCGAAGCCATAAAGACGAAGACTATGAAAACGAATATTATAGTTAACGCACTTCTTATGGCTGCTCTTGCAAAGAAGATTTTCTGCCAAACATATGAAACTCCACGAGTTTTTAAAAGCTTTGTTTTAATCCTATTCCAAAATTTCGAAAAATTACGGCTTAACTTCTTGCCAAATCTTTCAATAGGTTTCAGCCAGCCTCTTTTTCTACGTTTTATCTTTTTTGCTCTCTTTTGTTTAGAATCTCTCATTTGGGGCGCTACTGCAATACATCGGGTGAGATAGGTCCAGCTTGAAATGAGACAAATAACTACTCCGATCGGAATTAGATGAAACAATGGGCTAATTGTTATTGTGAGCATCCAGTTGGTTACTGGAACAGTTAAGGTATAGGAAATTATGTTTTGATCAGCTACTCCCATGGAAAAAGCATAGAGTACTACCGTGTATTCAATTGCGGTAGCAATGAGGAAAAATAGTGTTAAAGTTAGAAGTTCTGTTAGTGCGCTCCACCTAAGAACTAACGGTTTCCAACGTTTCTCGTTGACCAACCTTTTCCCTCACGTTTTCTCCATCGCATAGTGTTAAGTGTGTTTGAGAAATATGAATCTTCCCATAAAATTTAAAGACCATATTGTGGCTAGGGATTTCTAGTTCCTAAATTCTTTATGCAACCTTGTAGCTCACATTATCAGACGGGATGATGAATTTGTCCAGCTTTCCACCTAAACGAGCTTTCACTTTCATAGAGTCAAGACCAAATGAGGAAGTATATGAGATATCAGTTCTCCTTAAGGACGTTCAAGGGGCAATAGCTAAAACAGCACAAACATTAGCAGATGCACATGTAGATATCCGAACAAGCATCCTTTTTAGCGCTATAGAATGTGAAGAAAGGGGATACTGGACCGCCTTTATTGACGTATCCAAGGCTTCCAAAACCATAAAACAACTGGAAAAGGAACTGAAGAAGCTTGATGTTGTCTTAGACGTAAAAATCGAAAAGCCTTTTCCAGCCCTTTATGATGTTATACACTTCCCTATTTTCCACGGAAACTCTAGGGCCATACTAATGTCCATCGAATTTTTCAGCAGCCTCTGGGAAGAGATAGAAAAAATCTTAACTCCTTCCGGATTTGAAGCAGTGTTTTATAACGCCGGCAAAAAAAGCGGTGGGTATATCGCTGAAATCCTATCTCACAGGATATCCCCTAACTCCGGAATAGAAACTCTCGCCGCAGCGCTTAAACAAGCTGCTAGGGCTATAGGTTGGGGAGTGATTGTTTCATGGGAAATGAACCTCAAACACTCATCAGCGGTCATAGATATGAAAGAATGTTTCGAGGCCGTTATGCGAAAAAATGCTAAGCGGAAGGTTTGTCACTGGACTAGAGGTTTCCTTGCAGGTTACATCAGTAAACTCTTTGGAAAACCAATGGAGGCAATAGAAGTAAAATGTCTTGCCGCAGGAAATAGAATGTGTCGTTTTCAAATTAAACGTAAAATCTAATGGAGGACAACTCATTAATGTGGCGATCTATAATATTCAAACCGAATAGCTGTTCATCCTTTTGGAAGAGTTGGCGGCATGGGGAACTCATTTCCACATTTCGGGCATTTCGCCTGTTCACAATGCACAACGGAAGGACATCCGGAACAAGCAAAGACCCTACCGTAACTTACATCAAAAGCAAATCCACATTTCGGACAACGAACTATATGTTTATTCCCTTGTTTCACAGAGCTGCCCCTTCTACAAGAAAAACGAGGAATCAAATTTTAAAAATGTTACTCGTTAAAACAGCAGTTTCATGCGAAAATCTTAACAGTTCTTCAACTGTTAATACTACCCAAAACTGTGAAAATTTAACCACCCAGTTGCACCCGGGAAAACTATGTCAAAACAGATGAAAGAAAAACGCGCTGAGCTCTTTAAAAAGAGCACAGTTAGAATTTTTCTAGGTAAATTTCTCAGCGGAGAAATTGAAAAGCTAGAACCTGTCTCCGACCCGAAATATGGTTACCGCTATCCATTACTAGAATCCATCTTAGGTGATCCATCTTTAGTAGAAGATTTTCTAAACGAATTATATGAGGCTGGTATAATTGAAAGAGAGCTTTATGATAAACCGATTTACTGCCCTAGTTGTAGTTCAGCTAACGTTTCCATGCGCTATTCTTGTCCTTTCTGCCAATCATTTGATATTGAAAAAAGCTCCTTAATAGAACATATCAAATGTGGATACATAGGAATGGAAAAGGAATTCAGGAAAGGAAGTAAGCTTATTTGTCCCGGTTGCAGTGAATCCCTCACAAAACCAGATATAGACCACCGGAAAGCCGGAATATGGTGCACCTGTAACAACTGTGAGAAAAGCTTTGACATTCCAATTCCAACCCATTTCTGCCGCGATTGCCATAAATCATTCTTATTTGAAGAGGCTGTAACCACGGATGTTTACGCTTACCGTCTAACTGAAGAAGCGCGACGGGAAGCGTCATTTGACTGGGTGTTTACTGCTCCAATAGTAAAATTCTTGGAATCCAAAGGCATGGAAGTGCATAGCCCCGGGTTGCTAAAAGGCAAATCTGGAGCAGAACACATATTCAACATAGTTGCCTTTAAAGGCGAGATAACCCGCGAGGTAAATGTGATCGATATCGCTATAACTAAAGACGACGAGGTTTCTGAACAGCCTATAATCGCTATGTTTGCCAAGATATATGATGTAACCCCCGACAAAGCCTATTTGATAGCTGTTCCAAAAATGAATGAGAAAGGAAAGAAAATGGCTGTTTCTTACAATATTATCCTTGTTGAAGCTAAGGATCAAACACAGGTATTGAAAGCTTTAGAGAAACATATATCTTAAAGGACTCTTCCAGCAATCATGAATTTTCAAAGGTGTTTTCATAATGCGCGTCTGGGGCTAAGTCGAAATTTGCCCTGTTTATAACAGATGCTTCAGGTTCCACTTCGCCAGTCCAGAACCATTGTTCACCATTCCAATAGGCAGTGTTTATGTCCTGTCCGTCGTCTATGCAAGCTAATAAAATCTTTCCATCTGAACATCGCTTAAGAATATGCCATCTTTGATCTGTCGTTGGGATTACGGATGTGGACACTTTAGTTTTAGAACTCCAACTTCCACCATCAAAGTGTCTATAGGTTATCTGATCTGTATTCCTGTCTCCCCAAACAAGAAGTATGTGTCCCTCATGCCCGGGTAAATCCTCGAACTCAGCATCTGCACATCTTGCACCGTTTGTTTCAACACGGTTATCATGCTCCGCGTCAAGAGTCCAGCTTTCTCCATCCCATCTAACTGTGTTCAAATCTGATGCGCTATCAATGCTGACAAGTATAAGCTTGTCACTGTTTGGATCGGCTTTAAGTGAAAACCAGTAACAAGTTGCTCCGATGTTAACCACGGGTAATTCCCCGCTCCATGCACTTCCATTCCAAACTCGGCTATGCATATAAGTTCCAGCGCCCCATACGAACATAGCTTCCTTAGATATCTGAGTATACTCCAAAGCTATGCATTCTCTTGTGTAAGTTGAAGCGCTATTTTCCAGCAAAAGCTCATGACTCCAGCTTTCTCCATCCCATATCATGCCGTAGACGCGCTGGTTCGAATGAAGCGTTATCATCGCTATCTCATTGCTTCTAGGTTTAGAAGCAAGTTTTATCCAGTAAATCACTGCTGTTGAACTCATTTGTATTTCCTGTGGAGATGACCATGCTGAGCCGTTCCAAATCCTGAAGAAGGGTTTATATCCGGTTGACGAGGGGTTGTAAACAATCAGGGCTCTACCAGAATTTTGTTCATACGCTATGTCAAAGACTCGATAGTAATCGAGGGTTGTGCCAACATTAGCTACTTCTAATGGAGGCGTCCATGTCTGTTCATCTCCATTCCATACGCTTACGTATAGGTCTCCATTCGAGGAGAGAACGCCTAAAACTTTCTCGTTTCTTATTGGCGACGATTTTAACACTACCCATTGAATGGTTCCACTTATTGCGTTGGAATCCTCCTCAAGACCCCAAAGATTCCCATTCCACTTCCTATATTTGGCCACAGCACCTGATTGTTCTCCATAAGCTAACATAGCTCCATTACTAATCGTAAAATTTATTGTTGAAATAGCCATGTTCCCTCGTTCTGTGATCGCCTTAATTATGTAGGTTTCATTTAGACTCCAAGTATAGTTAAACGCATAAGTGATTGTTTCCCCCGAGTTCACGTGTAAATTTATGTTTAACCGTTCATGCTTAGTTGAATTAATTATCCATAAAGCAACTACTCGCGTGGAAAGGGAACCTGTGTTCATTATGCTAACTTGGATTTGGTTCCAAGAGAACTCTACATCTGTTATCTCTATATTCTCTCGCGACATTTCCCAATCAAGTCGATTCATTTCATAACTCCATAATACCACTTTAGACACTATTACCACCAGAATAGTTAAGCTTAGCACTACAACTAACACGTTACTTACAGCTTTCTTGTCACGTTTAAAATTACTAAGAAGCCGTGTAATACCCTCCAACTTGAGTTCCCCTCCGGGTAACTATATTTATATGATAAATACTCCCTTGTGCCCATGTCTGGGTTATATTAACCCATCCTCCGTCACCTATGCCTAACTCCAATTCGGTGAAAGAGGTTGAAGTATTATTAACGTATACGGCTGAAATCTCCAAGTCTACTTTCCCTATGTTCCTTAAGTAAACGCTGATTTCATCATTGTTCTTGAACCATACGTCTTCTATGATAAGTCGTTCCCCTATGGCGCCATGGAAATTGTTGCTTATAAGATAGGCTGCTGTGGTAGCTAATGACATAGCTGCAACTGCTACGATCATTAACAGAATATTGCTTAAAACAGAAGTTACAGCCCGCCTATCCCAGAAAACTCCACTTAAAATCTTCTGAATCATGTCTCCTCCTCCCTACAAAAATATCCTCAAACCTATGTACCCGGTTATCAAAAGAATGATACTATGTTTTAGTCCAGCTTTTATGCTTCCTTCTCCCATTTTTCCAGCTATTAAACCGCCAAAGAAAGCCTGTATAGTTGTCATGTGGAAAAATATCCTTTTTGCTTCTTCTGGTGTTAAGGTTATCTTGCCCATGGCCGGAGGGAGTTCACTCGCTTGAACAAAGAATGAGTTGAAGAGAAGAATTATGGTGAAAAGAAATACATAAAACGCTACGTAAATTATAGCAATGTAAGGTCTCGTCTGCGTCTTTCTTTCCTTCTCTAGCAGAAGCGTAGTTTGAACGAACTTGCCCATAGGGTCAAAAACTTTTTCTACCTTTCCTCCGGAACGACTTGCCTCAATTACTAGTGGAATGGTTCTTTGTATCAAAACGGTGTTAACTCGTCTACCTAATGACTGCAAGGCTTCTTCAAAAGAAATGCCCCATGAGATTTGAGTATTCATTTTTCGTAGTTCTGCAGTTAACGCTCCATAATCCCTTTTCGCGGCTTCTTCAATAGCTTGGGGCAATGTCATACCTGTTTGTTGAGCTTGCACTATACTTCGGAAAAGGTCCGGCAAATGTTGATCTATAGCTTTCCTCCACCGATAATCTAGATATTCAACTATGGTTATAGGCAACAACATAAAAGTAAATGTGAGAAACACTAAGTCTTCAAAGATGGGTTGATTCCACAAAAAAAGTCCTGAAATGAGGATTATAGAAATACCTATTAAAATAGACCCGATTTCTGCGATTTTCTTCTGTTTTTCTTTTATTTTCAGTGTTTTCACCACTTCGGTGATATCGCATCTAATATTATGAGGAAGACAAGTGACCCTACAGGAATAGCTATGTAAGTTATGAGATGCAACATCAATGCTGGATTTAGAATTCCGAAATCGCTTCCGCCCAACATTGCTATGACTGATAACATTATTATGAACAGGAGTGGTCCAACGATCATAAGGGTTACGTAAAACTCGGAAAGCATTGACAAGGTATCTGAGAACTTTCGTAGCTTAATTTTATTCAACTTCATATACTGCATTGACTTGTCACGTAAATAACTAGCCAAATCTCCTCCAGAGTGTATAGTTGCAATAAACCCTTCAAGTAATTCTCTGAAATCTTTTGAAGGGGTATTTTTCGAAGCGTTCTTTAAAGCGGAAATCATGTCAAAGCCGAAGAGCTTAACGTTTCTAACTATTTCTTTAGCTTCTATGGAAGTAGCCAGTGAGGTCTTTAATTTTGCCAAGGAATGAAACATTCTGTCAGGCTGTACTCCGGTTGCAGCTAGAATGGCCATGTAACCTGTGGTGAATGGTAGCTCATCTTCGAGTTTTCTTCTTAAACTATCTGCTCGGTAAATCGGGTAGGCATAAAATCCTATTATTGTTGAAGCTGAAGCTAGTAAGCTTATGCCTATGCTTAGCAAGACAGCAATTACAAATGATTGCTTAAGAATCAACACAGTTAATGCAAAGGTAGCAACCATAGCTGAAATAAAAATTGTGAAAGAGGTTAAGACGGCTAGACTAACATATGCTTTGAAGCTTATTCGCATTTTTGCCTTCCGCATGTGCTCGTTTAAGTCTTTAAATAAAGGAAGAAAGAAGCGTAGCTTTCCTTCAAGAAATCTGTAGGCAAGTATCTGAAGTTTTGTTCTGCCTTCGTCCTTCTCTTTCGAAGTAGCCTTGTAGTTTATAATCACTCTAAAAGGTGAAGCAATATGACTAGCCATCTTACCCATTTTTCTTCGAATTTTTCGTCTTTTTCGAGTTTTTCCTTTCTTTTTCATTTAAGATTCATCCGTGCTCTTCGATAGACCCTTTCGGGATCTGCATAGTATTCACGAATAACCTTCGCGACTTCTGTGTAATGACGTATGTTATTTTTCACCATCCATTCGAGAACTATTTTTCTTTGCTGTAACTCTCGTTTGATTTCTTCTTCATCTAAGTTGAACTTTTCCATGTTTCTCTCTAAGACATGGCTAGGATTGACCTTTCTAAACGTGTCCTTTTTTGCGTTCCAACGGAAAACTTCACGGGTGATTATCTCTCTTGTTTTAGGTTCCAGAGCCACAACTTCGGTGGCTGTTGTGGCTCTTCTCGCCGGTTTTCCCTTTATTTCTGTTCGTAGCATGACTAAAACTGTATCTATCATCGCTAGCAAAGATTTCGGAATATTCATAGGTTCTGAGGCCAGTCTTTGGAGTACCGCCTCAACGGATTCAGCGTGGATTGTGCTCATTCCTAGGTGACCAGTGGCCATAGCTTGGAAAAGCGTATAAGCTTCTTCTCCTCTTACTTCGCCTACAATTATGTAGTCTGGTCTCTGCCTAACCGCAGCTTTCAAAAGATCGAAAAGCGTGATAGCCCCTGCTTTTTTATCTTCACGTCCGAAACCTGTACGTACCACGGAGGGAATCCAGTTTTCATGAGGTAAGTTAAGCTCTTGAGTATCTTCTACACTTACAATTTTCATTTCAGGTCTAATGAACATGGAAAGACAGTTCAGCATAGTTGTCTTTCCAGAGGCTACTCCGCCAGCTATAACAATTGAAGCCCGATTTTCTATGATGTACCAAAGATAAGCTGCAACTTCTAGAGAAAGCGTGTTAAACGCGATAAGGTCAGAGATAGTAAGGGGATCAACCCGGAATCTTCGTATAGTGAAAGTTGAACCCCGTCGGGTTATTTCGTTTCCATAAGTAAGTTGTATTCTACTTCCATCTGGAAGTGAAGCATCTAAAATAGGCGAGGCTATGGAGACATTTTTTCCAGCCAGATAAGCTAGCCGTATAATAAAAGAGTTAAGTTCTTTCTCGCTTTCAAACTTAATGTTGGTAGGCATGGACTCGTAGATCCTATGCCAAACATAGATTGGAATATTAACTCCATCTGCTGATATGTCTTCTATTAGATGATCCTTCATCAAGGGGTCAATTTTCCCATATCCTATAAAGTCACGGACTATGTAGTACAGAAGTTTGTCAATGGATTCGGGAGGTATCTTCAGGCGGTAATCCTTTACTATCTTGAGAAATTTAGTTTTAAGGTATTCTTTAGCTTTCTCTCTCGTTTCAATTTCCTTTAAGTTTACGTCTAACTCTTCTATTAGAAGCCTTTTTACTTCTTCGAGTTGTTTCTTTTCTTCCTCTAGGAGCGTTGGCTCAATTACCTCATATCTTATTTTTTGGGTGCCCTTTTCTTTTACAATGGCCACGTAAACATAAGGTTCTTCTATGGGATAGACTTCCCTAAATACAGCTGTCTTTCTTTCTAACTTTCCCTTTATTGGTATTCGGATTTTCTCCTTTTGTTGCTGTTTTTGCCGTGTTTTTACCTTTTTTGGCAAGGGGTTTTTCACCATTTATGGAGCGAGCTACCAGAATTATATTGTGTCGTAAGTGTTAATAAATCGTATGCACTCCCAATCAAAACACCTAATACCTCTCCCATAAATCCCCAAAAGTTTATAGCTAACACTCCCTTAGGGAAGAGAACGAAAACTATCTGGAGGTTAGCTCATGTTTCACAGGAACCTTCACTCATCTAGGTGGTTTCCATTATGATTAAAATTGAAAATTTAGTGAAATGCTACGACGATGTAGTAGCCCTTAAAGGAGTTTCCTTTACGGTTGAAAAAGGCGAAATTTTTGGTCTTCTTGGTCCTAACGGTGCCGGAAAAACTACCTTGATGGAGATACTCTGTGGTTTAAGAAGGTTAGATAAGGGGAAAGTAATTGTTTTAGACATTGATGTATCCAGGCGTCCAGATAAAGCTAAACGCTTGTTAGGTTTTTGCCCACAAGAAACTTTACTATATAAATATCTTACTGTTCGTGAGAACCTTGTTTTTGCAGCTTCTCTTTACTCCTTGAGATCAAGAGAAGTCGAGGAGCGTATAAAGTTTCTTGTAAAATTTTTAGATATAGAAGAGATTCTAAAAAAACGGGTTGATAAGCTCTCAGGTGGAATGAAACGCCGCGTCAGTCTAGCGGCTTCCATAGTTCATGATCCTAAAATAATAGTACTTGACGAACCTACAGTGGGCTTTGATCCACATGTGAAACGTGAATTTTGGCAGTTCATTAAGCAGCTTCATGAAGATGGAAAGACAATTCTGCTTTCGACACATAATATGGAGGAAGCAGACGAACTTTGTGATAGAGTTGCTATTATGGATTCAGGCAAAATAGTGGCAATTGATAAACCTGAAACATTAAAAAGGATATATGGTGGCAACGCTGTAATCAATGTAAAAGTAAAAGATTTTCATATGGAAAAAGCCGAGAAAATTTTACACAAGTTGAAACCAAAACGTGAAAACAACGAACTAAAAATCTTTGTGAACGATCCATGGAAACTTATGCCTGAGGTGTCATCAATGCTTTTCGCTAAAGGTGTTTTAGCTGAAAAAATCGAGGTCACCGAACCAACCTTGGAAGATGTTTTTATAAACCTCACTGGCAAACGCCTAATGGAAGGTGTAAATTAATGAACCCTGTTTTTGGTATAGCAATTAAAGACATTAAGGTATTCTTAAGAGAAAAAGGATCTCTCTTCTGGACAATAGTTTTCCCAATTCTCATTCTGTTTCTGTATTCCGCAATCTTCGGAAGGGAAGTTCCTTTTGTAGCAAATATTGCCATAGTAGATATGGATAATACCCAACTAACCAACAACATCATTTATGGCTTAAATCAAACAGAAGTTCTTCAAGTGAAGATGTTTCAAGATAACACATCGGCTCTGGAAGCATTGAAAAATGGCGAAATAAACAGTGTATTGACCTTTCCAGAAGGGTTTTCGGAGAATCTTACACATGGAACCACTTATATAGTTTTAAGTGTGGACGAAACGAATCCTGACGTGGCTGATATAATACACAGTGTAATTCAGGGATTCTTTTCTAAATTCGCAAGTAATCCGGTTACTATAAAAGAAGGTGTCTCCATTAGTCGAGAAAAGCTTGGTTACAAAGAGTTTCTTCTTCCGGGAATTCTCACCTATCCATTTCTCTTTTCCAGTATGGTTGCGGCTACCAGCGCTATTGTCTATGAACGGGAATTGGGAACTTTAAAAAGAATTCGTGTTTCACCAGCCCATCCTTTATCCGTGTTATGGGGTAAAACCTTGGCGACTATGGCTCAAACAGCAATTTCTCTATTCCTAATTTCTACGCTCGCTTTTTCATTGTTGAATCCAAAAGTGAACTGGAACCTTCCACTTTTAATTCCTATAATGGTCTTAGGCTCTATTAACGGTATATCTATAGGACTGTTAATCTCCTGCATCGCCCGTTCCCCTTCAGAGGCAAGTAACGCAGCAGTAACAATTGGCGTGTTCCTCCAATTTTTCATTGGGATGTATTTTCCAGTCGAGTTTCTACCTGAATATCTTCAAACAGCCAGTAATGTGATTCCAATGACCTATGCTGCAAAGGCCATGAGAGACATTATGCTACGAAACGCAGGTTTTGACAAAATTTTTCCAACAATGATAATCTTGACAATTTCCGCCGTAATCATTTATATAACTGGGATTTTCCTTTACCGAAGATGGGTGACAAAAGAATAAAGAAAACCTTTCCCAAATATTTCATTAATGCATAACTTACATCACGTTAATAATTAAATAGGAAGTGAAAACCTAATTGTTTAAGAAAGCTGATCTAGAAAGAATTAAAGTTCGAAAGAATTTGTGGGACAGAGAAACGGTGCCGAAAAGCCTTTCACGAATGCCGGAACGTCGAAATGAGTTTTGTACAAGCTCAAACATTAAGGTTAAACGCGTTTACACTCCGCTGGACATTGAAAACTTTGATTACATGCGGGACTTAGGTTTTCCAGGTGAATATCCTTTTACCCGCGGTGTCTATCCAACTATGTACCGAGCGAGACTCTGGACAATGCGGCAGTATGCTGGTTTCGGCACAGCGGAACAAACCAACAAGCGTTTTCGATATTTATTGGAGCATGGACAAACAGGCTTAAGCGTGGCTTTCGATTATCCAACTCAACTTGGCTATGACTGCGACCATCCACTCGCTTTAGGCGAGGTTGGCAGAGTTGGCGTCAGCGTATGCACTCTGCGGGATATGGAAACCCTCTTTGATGAAATACCCTTAGATAAGGTCACAACTTCTATGACCATCAATGCGCCAGCAACTGTATTGTTGGCTATGTACATTGCAGTTGGCGAAAAACAGGGGATCCCTCAATCTTCATTGGGCGGAACAGTTCAAAATGATATCCTCAAAGAGTATATCGCAAGGGGCCTCTACACTTTCCCACCAAAGCCTTCAATGAAACTCACTACGGATATTTTCGAATACTGCGCTGAAAAAATACCTAGATGGAATACCATAAGCATAAGCGGCTACCATATACGTGAAGCAGGAGCAACGGCTGTTCAAGAGGTGGCGTTTACACTTGCCAATGGTATTGCCTATGTTCAAGCAGCTGTAGACCGCGGATTAGACCTAGACAACTTCGCACGACGTCTCTCCTTCTTTTTTGCTTCGCATAACGATTTCTTTGAGGAGATCGCTAAATTTAGGG
>ENA-OSAI01000149-OSAI01000149.1-marine-sediment-metagenome-genome-assembly--contig:-NODE-149-length-41779-cov-11.924001_pt1 | contig 41779 bp, 50 predicted proteins | sample MGYA00237871_ERZ529316 | MGnify/ENA primary metagenome ERZ529316 (study PRJEB26369, sample SAMN03142814) | marine sediment metagenome | biome: marine; feature: borehole; material: sediment...
TTACCCCCTCGAATGGAAGTCGTTTCCAAATTCAGTGTTAAAAATAACACCAAACTTGAGAATGCCCAAAATAACGATAAGAGCATGAAATGTTGAGTGCTAAATATCTTACTTATAATAGCGATGGCTACAAACATGAAACTTGTAAAAAAGAAAATTACTGCGCCATAGCGCCCTCGATTTTCAATAGAGGTGTTCTCTCCAAAATGGGCTAAACCAAAAGGAATACCTATTCCAAAAGATGCTCCAGCAAAAAACAAATAGAAAATACTATTCATAATATTCTCGGCTCCAAAAAGGAGTAAATAAATGGAACTTGCTATCGCTAGAACAGGCCACGCTTTGATGCCAAGTTTTCTATTAAAACTTTTGAATGTAAATGCACTCACTATGGTGAAGAAAACAGTGGATAAATAATAAACTCCATAAAAAAGAACCGCATCATATTCCAAACTAGTTCTTGTCTCTAAAATTTTGGCAATTGTTGAGAGAGCAAATTGCCGCCAACAAAACAAGGTGAACAGAACTATAAAAAGACGCATTCTATTACTCCAAAGAGCTATCTTATTCATCCTAAAACATCCTCTCATATCTATTAATGGCAAAGCTTATAAAGTATTTATGTTGAACATATATACGACAGAAGGGGAGAAAGGATGAAGAAAAAGAAAAGACCTACTCGAAATCTATCTTGGTGGGGATAACCCCCTTTCTATTGTTTTTTATCATTAAACTGGGAGATTAACTATTTTAGATCTTAATAATATTACATAAGAAAATTCAAGCAAGAAGTCCTTCTCAATTGAAGGAAGACCATGACGAGGAAAGGTGAGAATATAAGAAATATCAACTAATTAATGATTGAAAATGCGTCAAGTATTCTTCCTAGAATTTCCCTAGTTCTGAAATCTTTAATATACATGTATGCTTCATCACGTAATTTGCTTATCAATCTTTGTGTTTGCTTTATTCCCTTATTTATCTCTTCATTAAAATTCCTAAACAATTCTTCAGTAGAGAGCTTAGAAGAAATTTCTTGTTTTTTCAAAGCATAAACCAATGGAAGAGGTAAATGTTCCTTCTTCATTCTATGCTTGAGTTCCTGTTTATCTAATAAATCAGCAATATCGTCGCGTATTATGATTATCATCCATAGAAGGCGTCCATATTTAGCTAGGTTTTCCTCCTCGACTTGTGTGGCGTTCCCAAGGATAGCGCCTATCCTTGCATGTGCTTCAACATCTGCTGCCTTCTTCTGTATTATCCGCAAATACTTTGAGAGCTTCATTTCCCATTTTTTACGAAGTTCAAGTTCCAAAGCCTCAGCATCGCCCAATTCATAAAATAGCCTTTTAACTATTTCGATTATCCTCTTTGCCTTTGTCTTCTCGGTTTTAGCACAAGCGCTCTGTAACAGTGCAAAACCTTTAAAGATTAATGCATCTCCAACCAAAAGGGCAATGTCCTTTCCGTATTTTCCATAAACCGTAACTCTACCGTGTTTCCTCTTTGAACCATCAATAATATCGTCGTGAATATCTATTCCACCACTTAAAATGCTAAGTGAAATCGCAAAGGGGCTTGTTACTGTGGGGTTACCGCCGATGGTTTCGCAGCAAACTGAGAGGAGTGTTGGCCTAGCCAAATCTTGCCAGTAATCTGTAATGAAATACTGCATTGCTTCTCTAACTTCATTAGACTCTATTTCTTTAACCTCTTCTAAAACAGTTTTTCTCAGTTTCTCCAAAGTTTTTATGCCACGAACCTCAAAAAAATGCAACAATTCTTCAGCTAGTTTAGTGTTTAAACCTTTTGGAGAAGGAACTTTTTCCATTTTATCTTCCTCGTTGAAACATTTCCAGTAGCATTTAGGAACTTAAAATTATTGGAATTGCTCTTTTATTGTTTTTTGATATGTACTTAGAAGTGTTGCTCCCTTCTGGGTTATTTGGTATATTTTTCTTATTCTTCCGCCCTTTGCTTGTTTTCTGCTTTTTATGTATCCTCCTTGTTCCAGAGTGTTTAGAAGTGGATAAAGCGCTCCGTGGCGGAGTTTTACTCCGAACCTTGTTTGTACCTCCTTTTTTATTTTATATCCCCACATTGGTTCTGTTTGTATTAGGCGTAGTATCATTATGTCTGCGAAGTTTCTGAATATGCGTTGTACAATTTGCTGTTTTAGCTGTTTTTCTAAGTTTTTCATGTTCTGTTGTTTCTTTTGTTGCTTTTGCTTATTTAAATTATCCAGTTTTTGGAATATTTTTGTATGTTTTGTTATGCCTTTTTATGCTTTAGGTAAGCCCGAAGTTTTATATTACGGTTTCACGTATATAGAGACTTGAGATATGTCTCGAAAGAGACATATTGTATACGCGTCCAACAACAAAACTGTTGGACAAAAATACAGAATGGAAGGAAAAATATGAAACGAAATAAGCAGGTTCAAACAAAACTGCTTAAAGGACTATTAGACCTTGTAATATTACAGTTCCTAAAAAACGAGCCTATGCACGGCTACCAGATAATAACAAAAATTCGCAAAAACTTCGGCGTATATTTCGGTCCAAGCACCATATATCCAATGTTGAACCAGCTAGAAAAAGAAGGCTATGTAAAAAGCGAATGGAACTTGGAAAATGAACGCCCCAAAAAAGTTTATCGTTTAACTAGCGAAGGACATAACCTGCTAAACTTCACAGAGGACTCTTTAACCCTAATCTGCCGAAAACTCACCTTAATGGGACTGAACAATAAAGGGCTGGTTTCCAGCAGAATTCCAAAAGAAACACTCTACCCTCATGTGAAAAGGTTAGAAAGAAAAGTCAATCCGTAAACCTGCAATTTCTTCTGTACCCTTTTAATTTAGCTACTTTATATATTATTTTTTATGTTTCTCCAACCCAACAGAGTCGATCTTTTAATTCAAGACTGCGGAATCCTAACCATGAGCCGCCAAGGCTTCATAACCCAAGGTGCAATAACTGTAAAAAATAGACAAATAGCCTATGTAGGTCGAAAAGATTCCTTACCTAAAATCAAAGCAGAAAAGGTAATAGATGCCCGTGGTAAAATTGCCCTGCCTGGGCTAATCAATTGCCACACTCATGTAGCTATGACATTGTTCCGCGGCTTGGCTGAAGATAAGCCATTGGACAATTGGTTAGAAAAAAGCATATGGCCTTTGGAAGCTAACCTCACATGGGAAGACGTTTACTGGGGAACCTTACTAGGATGTGTGGAGATGATAAAGACCGGAACCACTTGTTTTGCTGATATGTATTTTTATGAGGACGCTGTAGCTAAGGCCGTCGAGGAGACCGGGTTAAGGGCTGTTTTGGCTCAAGGGGTCATCGGAGCCAATGTAGCCTCATTAGGTAAAGAAACCCTGAAACAAAGCTTCTTTTTTGTTAAAAGATTCAATGGAAGCGCTAATGGACGGATAAACGCTTGGTTTGGACCTCACGCAGTTTATAGTTGCAATGTTGAACTTCTAAAAGAGGTTCGTAGATTGGCTTCAGAAAAAAATGTAGGTATTCAAATCCACCTTGCGGAATCATTGGAGCATTCTAAAAAAGTACAAGAAAAGCATGGTATTAGTGAAATCCGTCTTTTAGAAAAAATAGGTTTTTTAGGCTCAGATGTTTTGGCTGCACACTGTGTTTTCTTGTCTGAAGAAGACATGCAATTATTGCGAAAATACAACGTGAAGGTTGCACATAATCCAGTCGCCAACTCGAAGTTCGGTTTAGCCATTTCACCAGTTAAGGAATTACTTGACAGAGGCGTCTGTGTCGGTTTAGGCACGGACGGTCCAGCAAGCAACAATTCCTTAGACCTATTTGAGAGTATGAAGTTCACTGCCTTGTTGCAGAAGCAACATTATGAAGATGCTAGGGTTATGAAGACTTGGGAAGTTGTTGAGGTAGCTACATTAGGCGGGGCCAAGGCTTTAAAATTGAAGAATGTAATTGGCTCACTTGAAGTTGGGAAACGGGCAGATATAATCTTAATAGATTTCGACAAACCTCACTTGAAACCCTTTCACAATGTTTACGCCAACATTGTTTATTCAGCAAAAGGAAGCGATGTTGATACGGTTATCGTTGATGGAAGAATCTTGATGGAGCAAGGTGAATTGAAGACTGTAGATGAAGAAAAAGTTATGCGGGAAGCTGAGAAACGGGCTTTTAACTTAACAACACGATGAAAACTATGTCGGAAAACCTTAATTATTGGATTTCGATTTAATTTACGCTCCAGATTTGTTATGAGGAGAACCCCGATTGGCTATAATTCAAACCGTAGATTTAACTAAAAAATTTGGAAATTTCACAGCTGTTGATCATTTAAACCTCTCCATTGAGGAGGGAGAAATTTTTGGGCTTTTAGGTCCGAATGGGGCTGGAAAAACCACTACTTTACTGATGCTTGTAACGGTTATAAAGCCTACTAAGGGAACGGCTTATGTGGATGGATATGACATTACACGGGAGCCGGATAAGGCTCGTCGTTTAATTGGGATGGCTTTTCAGGATCCTAAACTTATGTGGGTGGTAACTCCTTGGGATGTTTTAAACTGGCATGCTAAAGTATGCGGATTATCCTCCTTAGAGCGAAAAAAACGCGTGAAATGGGCTTTGACCGAGCTTGGTTTATGGGAAAATCGTCATAAAAGTGTTCACACATTTTCTGGTGGTATGCGTAAAAGAGTTGAAATAGCCAAAATTTTGATTCAACGTCCTAAAATCGCAATTGTTGACGAGCCTACTACACAAATAGACATTGTTGGGAAGCATAGGATTTGGAACATGATTCGTACCTTAAGAGATGAAGGCTCCACTATTATTTTAGCGACCAACGAACTTTATGAGGCAGACTTGCTATCTGACAGGGTAGCCATCATGCATAAGGGAAAACTACTCGTCTGTGATTCGCCTAAAAAACTGAAAGACAGCATCGTTGGCGGAGATTTAATCGAGGTTATTTTAGAAAAAGAAGCCCCCAAAACCTTAATTGAAGAATTGGAAAAAATCGATAAAATTGTGGAGGTTTTAGTTCTCAAACCCAATCATTTGAGAATTTATTTGAATCGAGCTGAGGAGATTCTGCCCCAGATAACCGAGTTTTTTATTAAAACTCACCTGCCCATACAAAGTATTCGTATGAGTGAACCTTCACTTGACGATGTTTTTGCTCATTATACAGGGCTAACTATCGAGGAGGCAGAAAAACGATAAAGCAGATCTTACTTGTTGCTGAAAGAGATGTAAAAAGGTTTCTTCAATACAAGTTTATCTTAATCCTTCGGGCACTGTGGTTCTTGGCGCAGATAGCTCTTTTCGGATTAATAGCTAATCGTATGGTGAAAGAGGCTGTTCAAATTGAAGCTGGCGGCAATTATTTCCATTTTTATGCAGCCGGTATAGTTATTACCTTGCTTTATTCCATGGCTGTTTTCATTAGCTATGACATTTACGAAGAAGCTGACCATGGAGTAATTGAATATTTACTAAGTCTTCCTATTTCACGAAGAGAACTTGTTCTCGGCAGAGCTATAGGTGGAGGTTTAAGAAGCTTCCTTTATGTTGCACCTTTGATGCTTATTGTCCTTCTCATGATTGGAATAACTAACCCATTTCGAATCTTGATTGCATTCGCAGCTCTTTTCTTATTTGCCTTCGGTGTTTCAGGAATGAGTATAACCATAGCAGTTAGCATAAAATCCCATGATCGATTTGATATTCTCTTAGGGGCTCTAAACGCGTTTATTGTTCGACTTAGTACAACAATGTACCCAGTAGCTTTTATGCCTGAACAATACGCTACACTTGCCCAGTTCAACCCCCTAACCTTTGCCGCTGACATCTTCCGCTGGGGCGCAGGGTTAGAAGCCTCTCTCTTGGCTAACCCATTTCTTTCCGTCTTAGGCATACTTATGTTCTTCTCAGTATTCACGTTTCTCGGAATAATTTTCTACGAAAGACAATTGGAGGGCGGGGGATGGCGATAGCCTATGAACCGAATTAAACATTTGTTGGAATATGATTTCCGAAACTTCTTCCGCTATAAATGGTGGATTGCAGGGATGATAAGCATGAACTTAGCAGACTTAATTATAATGGCAGTAGTCTATACCAATATGGTAAGCCAAGAGGTTTCTCAAAAGTACCTGAACTATTTCCTATTCTTCTCACCAGGAATTACTATAACCGCGCTATTTGCAGCTGCTTTCATGATCGGACGTGAGATAAACAGGGAACTTCGACGCGAAATCTCACATTACCTGTTAAGTCTCCCCTTTTCAAGATGGGAACTTGCTTTTGGAAGGGTGTTGTCCGGTGGATTACGAGGAATGGTCTATATGGCTCCTTTGCTGATTACAACCATTTTTATAACATGGGTTTTTACAGGTAACATTCCCTCGGTTTTGGGAATTTTGATTATACTGACGACTTTGTTTCTTGTTTCTGTAGGCACTTCAGGCTTAAGCATAACCATGTCCCTTTCCACCAGAAGTTTCGAGAAGTTCGTAACAGCCAGAGGCGTAGTTTACTACATTCTGTTTTTCTGCAGCTCTGTCTTTTATCCTCTTGATTTCATCCAACAACTCGGAAGGGAAGGGACACTACCCCAATTCCTAGTTTTAATCGCAGAAATGAACCCGTTAAGTTCAGGCGCTGATACCACAAGGGCCTTTCTGTTTGGGCATCCTGCTTATTCTCCGTTCATGCTATTAAACGTGGCTTTATTCGCATTAATTTTCGTACTAACTGCAAGTTTTGCCTATCTAAAAATTCTCCAAGGATAAAAAACCTTAAAATTTAAGCCTAAAATTTTAAGAGAAGGAACATCATTTCTAATCTCTTCTCTAAGTCCAAAATTAGGGTATGTTCATGAAGTCGAAAGAAGTGGAAGCTATCTTCCAGCCTAGAAAAGTGATGTTAGTAGGTTCAAGCAAAATCAGAGAAAAGGTTGGAATGACCTCACCTAAACTTTTCAAAAATGTCATCTATAACATGAGAAAATACTTTGTTGGTGAAACCTTCATCGTGGACATCCACGGTAAAAAAGGTTTCAACAACCTAAAAGAGGTTCCAGCAACCCCTGAACTCGCTGTGATAATGCTTCCCCCAGAAGAATCTGTCCAACAAGCAGAAAAAAGCATAGAAAAAGATGTCAAGGCACTGGTAATGATTACTGGTGGGTATAATCGGTCTCAGCGAAACAAACTTTTAGAACTACGGAAAGAGTTCGGAGTAAGAATCCTAGGTCCTAACACTATTATGGGTGTAATCAATACAGAAAATGGTTTAAACACAACTTTTGAAAGAGACCTGATGCCAAAGAAAGGTCGAATAGCTGTTATTTCGCAGAGTGGTGGGGTAGGCGCATGTTTACTTGATTGGGCCTGCCATTACAAAGTAGGAATCAGCAAATTCGCTTTTATGGGTGACAAGATAGATGTCAACGATGTAGACTTATTAAATTTCCTCGATCAAGATAGTCAAACAAAGGTTATATGCCTTTACATGGAAGGTATCAAAAATGGGAGAGCGTTCATAGAAACCGCTAGACAGATAGTCAAACGTAAACCAATCCTAGTCCTGAAAGGAGGCGTAACTGCTGAGGCAGCTAAACGCGCGATGTCTCACACCGCTTCGATAGTTGGGACTGATCATGTTTTCAATGCAGCTCTCAAAAAAGCTGGAATAATCCGCGTTGAAACTCTAGAGGAACTCATGAATGCTGCCATAGCATTGGAAAAACAGCCACCATTAAAAGGTGATCGGATTGCTGTAGTAAGCAATGTAGGTGGACCAGCCATAATAGCTGCTGATGCCCTAGCAAAACAAGGCTTAAAACTGGCCTCATTACAAAAACAGACCAAAGTTTACATCGAAAAGACGTATCCTGGAGTAGATGCAACCAATCCTATCGACTTAATAGCCGATGCCAGAGCCGAAAGATACCGCCAAGTTCTAAACCTTGTTTTAGCTGACCCAAACGTGGATGGAGTAATGGTAATAAATATGCTCAAATCTTGCTTCTTCGAACCTAAAGACGCTAAAGCCATAGCTGAAACAGCTATGAACTATTCAAACAAACCCGTAGTAGACGTTCCAGCTGGAGGCGAAGACTTCGAGCTTATACACAAGGTACTGGCAGAAACCGATATTCCGTTGTATAATATCCCAGAAAAAGCTGCCAAAGCACTGAAAACGTTACGAGAATACGGTAAGATATTGGAAAAAATTTCCCATTCTCTTTAAACTTTATATTTGAAAATTATATATTTTTAACTTACCAATTCTTGCTTGAAATGTCCCATATGCCCATAGGAGAGATAATTGCGAAAAGCTCAGCTTTCATCAAAGCAAAAAGTGAGCTTTCAAATTTTCAGTCTTTTAATTTCATATAACATTCTTCGCATAAGCGTAGTTTTAATCCATCATTGGATTTCAGCTTCTTTTTTACGGGTTTTATCCCACAGTATTGACATAAATTTGCGGTGTTATCCTTTGCTTTATATTTCTTCTCTTGCTTACCCTTTAATAATTCCAGAATTGGAGGATGTTCTGTCAGACAAGGATGTTGTTCTCTTTCCTTGTTTATTCTTCTTTCCATATTTCCCCCAGTGATTTCTTATTTGCTGAATATTTAAGTTTTTGATTGTAGGTGAATTAATTTCGCAAAGCTTTTAGAAAGCTTATTTTCCACTTTTCAGGTTAAATATAGATGCACTGGATTTTCGGAGCTTTGAATAGTCAATGGATAGAGAAACACGGAAAATAGCTCTAAAACGTATTCGGCAGCTTTTCAAACTTGCTTATGTAACTATTCGCGCAGACAATGAATTGGCTCAGCGCTATGTTTTCATAGCGCGTCGAATTGCTATGGCAGCTAAGATTCGTTTGCCACGAGAATTTCGACATATGGTCTGTAGACACTGCAAGAAGTTTATCGTTCCTGGCATTAACTGCCGTGTTAGATTACAACCCAAACGAGAACCCCATATAGTGATTACATGCTTAGAATGTGGAAAACATATGCGCATACCCATAAAACGTAAAAGATGCAATTGAAAAACGCTTCGATTTTTTCACTGTTCAAAGCTTCTACTACATTAACAAAAAATAAATGTAAAGTGAAAAGCCTTTTTATATGAGACTTCACGAATTACTGAAGGAAACACTAGAGGAAGAATGACCTTGACCACGCCCTATGATGTTCCAGCATCTATATTCATTGAAAAGCTAGCTATTCATCTGAAAGAAAATGTGGACCAAGTAGAGCCACCGCCGTGGGCAGCATACGTTAAAACTGGAGCTCATGTCCAACGTCCACCACAAAACCCTGACTGGTGGTACATTAGATGCGCTTCTCTGCTTCGAAAACTCTACATTCACGGACCACTTGGTATTGAGCGATTACGTGGCGAATATGGTGGACGAAAGGATTACGGTGTAAAACCCGAACATTTCGTTAAGGCTGGAGGAACCATAATACGAAAAGCCCTACAACAACTTGAGGCCGCTGGTCTAGTGGAAAAATTTCAGAACCATGGAAGGAGACTAACTAGGGACGGGCGAAAACTTTTAGAGTTGTTGGCTGAGGAAATCGAAAGGTCAACTTTGAAAACTCAAGTTAAAAAGGGTGAATGAATTGTCTGAAGAAAACGAGTTGGAAGCGATACGTCGACGAAAACTTATGGAGCTTCAGCAGCGACTGGCTGAGGAACAACGCCGCGCTCAAGTTCAACAGCAACTTGAGCTTCAGAAACAAGCTATTCTTAGACGAATATTGACGCCTAAAGCTAGACAACGATTAACTAACATTAAGATGGTTCGACCTGAATTTGCCGCCCAACTTGAGCTCCAACTAATTCAGCTAGCCCAGCAAGGACGGCTACCTATACCTTTGAACGACCAGCAACTGAAAAATATATTAGCTCAACTTCAAACTCGAAAACGCGATATAAAAATTAGGAGAATATGAAATGGCTCGAAACAAGCCCACAGCTAAAAAAAGGAGACTTATAAAAGCTGGAAAACAACGCAAATCTGTCCCATCCTGGGTGATAGCTAAAACGGTAGGAAAAGTTCGAACTCACCCAAAAAGGAGACATTGGCGGAGAACAAAAATAAAAGCCTAGAAGGAGCCTCATAAATGGAAACTGAACCATCAGAAGAACAACAAATAGAAGAAGCTGAAAAACAGAAAACTGAAGAAGTAGAAACCGAAGAGATGGAAAAATCAGCTAATAAAATGGAGGAAGTAGCTGAAGAGTTTTCGGAAGAAGGCAAGGAAATTCTTGAAGACATCCATGAAGAAGCTTCGGAAGAAGAGTTTGAGAAAGTTCGAGAAGAAATTTCTTTAAAACCGCGACCTGAAGAGGAAATATTAGAAGATATTGTTGAAGAGCGGATCTATACTATACCTTTAAGACGGGCTTGGCTTGTACCGTCTAAAAAACGGGCTCCAAAAGCCATACGATTAATAAAAAGATTTATTCAACGCCACATGAAAGTTGGCGTACATCCGGAATCGGGCGAGGAAGAACTATTTGAAGAAGAGGAAAAGCCTCGCATAATTGTTAGCAACGAGTTAAACGAGCATATCTGGCGTAGAGGTATAGAGCGGCCTCCTAGGACGGTTAGGGTTAAAGCTGTTAAAGATAAAGATGGCAATGTAACTCTGTACCCTGCCTAATCCAAGCGTGGAATCCGCGTGGCAATATATACTTTCGTTCTTTTCGGGAGCGCTAGTATAGGCGTCTATTCCCTAGCCACAGAAGAGATGGTAATAATTCCACCTCAAATTTCCCGTCATAAAGCTGAAAGAGTCGGAAAATGGCTTAAAACTCAACTGGTGCAAACTATGATTGGTGAATCAGTTCTTATAGGTGCCTTAGCTTGTGCTAACTCTAATGGAATACTCTTACCCCATTTTGTCCGAGAAGAAGAGATTAAAAACCTTAAGAAGTCATGTGAAGGAGACCTTAACATATCAGTTATGAAAACCCGTAGAACTGCTTATGGAAACATGGTCTTGGCAAATGACAAAGGAGCCATAGTAGACCCAAGACTAAAAACTGAAGAAATAAAGCTAATATCTGACACCCTAGGCGTAGAAGCCGTTCCAGGCGAAATAGCTGGACTGCCCTACGTGGGCTCTTTAGCCACGGCAACAAACAGCGGAGTATTAACTCACCCGCTCATAAAGGAAGAAGAAAAGAAATTCATAGAAGAAATCCTAAAAGTGCCCGTGGACGTAGGCACTATTAACTGTGGAATCCCCTACGTTGGAACAGGCTTGATAGCTAATACAAAAGCCGCAATAACCGGCTTCTTAACAACTGGCCCAGAAATGTTTATAATTGGGCATGTTTTGGATGTGGTGAAGGAAAATGAGTGAAGTGAAAGTTTTCCGTGTGATGGGAGAGATTCGAAAGCCAAACCTTCGGACTAACTTTAAGAAGGAAGTTCGGGCTTTGAAGCCTGAACACGCAATAGAAAAAGTTTATATGGAGTTGGGTAGCAAACACCGTGTTAAACGTTTCCAAATAAAGATTCATGCGGTAGAAGAAGTACCGCCTGATGAAATTGAAGACCCATTAATAAGAAAACTTACTTTGGGAGAAACCGAAGTTGTCGAGTGAAAAACTATCCAGCGAAGAAGAGGAGTTCCGTAAGTTAGCTGTGGAACTACGCATCTTAGAAACCACAGCTGAAACCTTACAAGCGCGAATAAACATGGTAAACGCAATTTTAACCGACCTAAATTACGCCAACATGACATTGGAAGGTTTAGAAAAGGAAGATGAAAATGCTGATCTCTTCGTTCCTATAGGTGGAGGTTCTTACATAAAGGCAAGACTTCAAGAAAAAGATAGAGTTCTCGTAGGAATGGGTGCTGGAGTAACCGTTGAAAGAACTCTATCTCAAGCAAGGGAGACCGTTAAAAACCGTATTGATCAACTGGAAAAAACTCGCACAGCACTTCAACAACAGTTCGTTCAAGTGGTCGAAAGAATTCGGGAAGATAGAGGTAGACTCGAGGAAATAAGCGCTAAGTTGAGCCAGAGGAGAACTCAACAATAAGATGTTCGAAAAACTCAAAAAAGGCTTCAATAAACTTGTAAGCAAAATAACTACTACGGAGCTAACAGAAAAAAATCTCCGCCCAGTTTTAGAAGAGTTTAAGATAACTCTAATTGAAAACGATGTTGCTTTTCCAGTTGCAGAACGCGTATGCGAAGAAATGATAAAACGGTTGAATGGGCTTCAGATAAAAAGACTTGAAGATCGAAAACAAATAGTGAAGAAAAACTTACATGAAATTCTGCTTGAAGTTTTAAAGCCAAACCAAAGAATAAACTTGTTAGAAGAGATAGAGAAAAAACGCAGAAAAGGCGAACCCTACGTAATTGTTTTTGTTGGGATTAACGGAACGGGAAAAACAACAACTATTGCCAAAATAGCTCGTTTGTTGATAAAAAAGGGTTATTCAGTAGTGTTAGCTTGCAGCGATACGTATAGAGCTGGCTCAATTGAACAGTTAGGTGAACATGCTAAACTTTTAGGTTTACGCATGATAAGACATCAGTACGGTGCTGATCCAGCAGCAGTAGCCTACGATACCATAAATCATGCTAAAGCCCACGGAATAAACGTTGTACTAATTGATACAGCTGGAAGAATTCAAACAGACAGAAACCTAATGAATGAACTCGTAAAGATAAAACGAGTTATAAACCCAGACCTAACAGTATTAGTAGTTGATGCCCTTACTGGAAACGACGCTGTGATGCAAGCTGAAGAGTTCCATAAAAGCGTGGGAATAGATGCTACTATTTTGACAAAAGTGGATGCAGATATTAAAGGCGGCTCAGCTTTAAGTGTGACCTACATAACTGGAAAACCAATTATCTACATTGGGATCGGACAAAAATATGAAGATCTAGAAGAATTTAAACCAGAAAAATTTACAGAAATGATCTTGGGGAGAACCTAAATAACTGTATTGTTCTTCATTTCTTCAACAAAGCAAGCAGAATTGCTTTGGCGGTATGAAGTCTGTTTTCAGCTTGCTGATATATTATAGAACGCGAACTTTCAATCATTTCGGTGCTTATCTCGTAGTTTCGATGGATAGGCATGTCGTGCATTACGTAAGCATTGCTATCTCTTAGCAGTTCAGCGTTCACCTGATAAGGCATCATGATGCCCATTCTTTTCTCTTTTTCCTTTGCATATTTCGGGTCTAAGAAAAATTCCATGTCCACCCATGTATCAGTATAGACGAAATCCGCGTCTCTTACAGCTGCTTTCACATCTAAAGTTTTTTCATAAAGTCCTGTTTTCTCTGCTGCATTGATTAATTCTTCATCCTTCGATGGTTCGTTAACTAAAGGAGTGACCACTATTATTTTTACGCCAACCTTTGTGCATGCTTCAATTAACGAATTGCAAACATTGTTGTGAACGCCTATGTAGACAAGTTTAACGTCTTTCAAAGTCCCTTTGACTTCCTTCATTGTCATCAAGTCAGCTATGGCCTGACATGGATGATACTTTTCGTCGCAACCATTTATCACTGGAACACGAGAAGCCTGCGCCATTATTTTCAAATCTTCATGGCGAAGTAAACGCGCCATTATGCAGTTAACATTCCGTGATAAATACTTGGTTTCGTCGTAGATGTCTGCTAAAGTAAAGTTTGTAGCTCTCCAATCTAAGAAAATAGCATGTCCGCCTAGTTCAGTCATAGCTACTTCGAAGGAAACACGAGTTCGCGTAGAGGTTTTCTGAAAAATCATAGCTAACGATTTGGCTTCCAACTCTTTTTGGTAGTCTTGCGGGTTTTGTTTTATTTCGATTGAATTGTCAATCACGTCCATTATTTGTTTTCCAGTCCAATTTTTAAAGTGAAGCAAGTGCATAGGAAACACACTCTAACCATATTTAGGTTTTGAAGCTTCGTGGAAAAGTTATAAGTTTTTCCTTTCATGCGAAGGAAAGGATTAAACACAACCTTTCGTATTCATATCCGTTAAGGTTCGATGATATGATTTTACTCTTAGCTTCAAAAAGAGACATCGCTGGAATGAACATAGCTCAACAGATTATTCAACTTCATTCTTTCAAGGAAATGCCACAAGAATTTGATGGATATCCAGTTTATGAACAAAAGATAGCAAATGAAAAGGTACTTTTGGCGTTTACAGACAAAGAACTGATTAAAAGTCAAGGCGTCACTAAACATTTTCAACCCAAATTAATAGTGTTTTTGTCTAGACACGCAAGCCAAGCTGGAACCCCAACACTTTCTGTACATACCCCTGGAAACCTTACAAGTCAAGCCAAAATGGGTGGATTGCCTAAAAAAATATCAATCTCGCCAGCTAGCAAAATGAAAAAGACATTAACTACTATGGCAAAGTTAGTTCAAGAACGAGGTTTAGAGTATGATGTTTCTTATGAATGTACTCATCACGGTCCATCTCTAGATACGCCGGCTATGTTCGCTGAGTTAGGCAGCACTATTATGCAATGGAAAGATATAGATGCGGCTGAAATCGTGGCTAAAGCAGTAATAGAAGCCATAAAAAACTTCTCACTCTATCCCACAGCTATAGGTATAGGCGGGCCTCACTATAATCGTAAATTTACTAAAATAGCGCTCACAAGCGGGACGGCCTTCGCTCATATAATCCCGAAATATGTTATTCCTGAAATAGAAGAGAAAATGATACAAAAATGCGTCGAACGTGTGGTAGAAAAAGTAGAAACGGCGATTTTAGACTGGAAAGGGATAAAAGGGGAGCATAAACCCAAAATAGTTAAGGCCTTGGAGAAGCTAAACATAAAAATAGAAAAAGTCTAAATATCAGAAAGACTTCTGGAAAAGGAAGAGAAACCATGGCTGAACGCATAAGAAGCTTCCTATCCCAATGCGTAAGAATGCTCAAAATTGCTACAAAACCCAGTAAAAGCGAGCTTTGGCTCTCAATAAAAATATGCTTCTTAGGGATAATTGTCATCGGGGCAATAGGATACATAATTCAATTATTATCCTCTCTCATCCAAGGGCCATTATCTGGAACACCTACTTAGCTGGCGAACAAAATGGAGCCTGGAAAAATTTCCTCAATGATTTTCGCCGTGAGAACCACTGCTGGACAAGAAAAAAATGTAGCGGACTTAATAGCTGCAAAAGCACAAATGAAAGAAATCCCTTTAATCGCAATTCTTGTACCAGAAACCCTAAAAGGATACGTTTTCGTTGAAGCTCGCAGTCCCCACTTTGTGGAAGAAGCAATAGCAGGAATAAGACATGTTAAATCCCGAGTTCCAGGTATAGTGGATTTTTCTGAAGTTGAAAGATATATAGTGATCAAGCCTATAATAGAAGAATTGGACGAGGATGATATTGTAGAAGTTATAGGCGGGCCCTTTAAAGGAATGCGTGCAAAAATAACGCGTGTTGACAAAACAAAGGAAGAAGTGACCCTCGAACTTTTAGAAGCCACCTTTACATTACCAATAACTGTTCACGCAGATTACGTAAAACTTTTAGAAAAAGCGAAAAAGGAGTAACTCTAAAATGGTTGAGAAAAAAGTGGTAGAAGTCCTTGTAAGCGGGGGACAAGCAACAGCCGGACCGCCGCTAGGGCCAGCATTAGGGCCTTTAGGCGTAAATGTTCTGGCCATAGTTAACAAAATTAACGAATTAACCAAGGATTTTTCTGGCATGAAGGTGCCAGTTAAAGTTGTCGTTGACCCGGAAACTAAAGAGTTTGAAGTAGCTGTTGGCACGCCTACAACCTCTGCTTTAATTGTAAGTGAGCTGAAAATCCAAAAAGGTTCAGGAACACCTAGCACACAAAAAGTTGGAAATCTAACCATGGAGCAAGTTGTACGTATCGCCAAGCTTAAACGTCCACAGCTATTGGCTAAAACATTGAAGGCAGCTGCTAAAGAAGTCCTCGGAAGCTGTGTAAGCATGGGAGTTACAGTTGAAGATAAAGATCCAAAGGAAGTTCAAAAGGAAATAGATAAAGGAAAATACGATGAGTTATTCAAAGAGGAAAACTAAAAACTGAATCCTTTTATAACCGAATTACATACCTCATTGGCAAAAGGGGCGTCTTTCAATGTCCATTAATACGCAAACCTTGCTGGATACCATTAAAGAAGCAAAAGAAAAAGCTGGAAAAAGAAAGTTTACTCAATCACTAGAGCTAATAATAAACTTACGCGACATAGACGTTAAAAAACCTGAAGGAAGAATTCACGAAGTAATCGAGCTGCCCTACATGCCAGCTGAAAAACAAAACAAAATCTGTGTTATAGCCTCAGGTGAACTCGCTTTACGAGCGAAAAAAGCTGGCGCAGACCGTATAATAGACCGAGCAGAACTAGAAGCTATAGCCCAAGACAAGAAAAAACAGAGAGAATTAGCGCAAAAATATGACTTCTTCCTTGTTGAAGCTCCCTCAATGCCTTTAGTAGGCAAAATTCTCGGAAAGTTCCTTGGTCCACGAGGAAAAATGCCCGTTCCGCTTCCACCCATGGCTCGGATAGAAGAACTAATAGAAAAATATCGCAAAACAATCATCATCAGACTTCGAGGGCAACCTGTCCTTCAATGTCGAGTTGGAACAGAAAACATGAAAGATGAGGAAATCCTCGAAAATGTTCAAACAATTCTACGGGTAATTGAATCAAAACTCAAACGTGGAGTTAAGAACATACGGTCTATATGCATAAAAGCAGCCATGGGCGAACCCTCAAAAGTAAAAGTATAAGGTGAAAAAAGTGCCTTCACAACAGATCCTACAACAAAAAATCAGAGAGGTTGAGGAAATAAAACAGCTAATCAAGCAATACAAAGCGATAGGTGTTGCGAGCTTACAGAAAGTTCGAGGTATGCAACTACAAGAGCTGAAAAAGAAGCTTCGAAACGATGTTTACATGAGGGTTGTTAAGAACACATTAATGAAAAGAGCCATAATGGAGTGTACAGAAAGGCCTGAACTTGAAAAACTTATTGAATATTTAACTGGTGCCAATATATATTTATTCACTAACCTAAACCCTTTCAAACTCGCGCTTTTACTAGAAAAAAGCAAGGTGAAAACTACTGCTAAAGCTGGAGATATCGCCGCCTTTGATGTTACCGTACCAGCCGGAAATACAGGGCTACCTCCTGGTCCGATAATTAGCCAGTTAAACGCTGTTGGATTACCAACTCGAATCGAAGCTGGAAGCGTATGGATAAACCGTGACACCCTTGTAGTAAAGAAAGATGAAGTGATATCCCAGAGGCTGGCAAGCGTCTTATCTAAGCTTGGAATAAAACCTGTTGAAGCTGGATTGAGCATGAAAGTGATTTACGACGACGGGTTGATAATAACTGAAGAACAACTAAGCATAGATTTAGAGGCTCTTCAACACGACATTGAAGCAGCTTATAGGGACGCTTTTACGCTTTCCTTCAACATAGCTTATCCGACAACCGAAAATATTCAGTTGCTACTCCAAGATGCTCATCAAAAAGCCTATAATCTAAGCCTAAATGCAGAAATACCTACTCGTGAAACCACTGAAGACTTGTTACGCAAAGCCCACATGGAAATGCTGAATCTAAGCAGATATCTAAATCAAGGGTGATCTCTCTAAGGTAAAGAAATAGAACGAAAAGTTCTTAAGCATAAACGCTTTTCAGAAAGTAGCCCACAAATTAAGATAATCGTGGAATGTTTGAAGTGAGGTGAAAATGAATGGAATACGTATATGCTGCAATGCTACTCCATAAGGCTGGTAAAGAAATAAACGAGGAAAACCTAACTCAAGTTTTGACTGCTGCAGGTGTAAACGTTGACCAAGTTCGAGTAAAAGCGTTAGTTGCCTCTTTGGCTGAAGTAGACATAGAGGAAGCCATTAAATCCACCCCAACAATGATGGCTGCACCAGTTGCAGCTGTTGCAGCGGCTCCAGAAGCTGAAGCAAAACCCACTGAAGAAGAGAAAAAGAAGAAAGAAGAAGAGGAGAAGGCCAAGGAAGAAGAAGCCTTAGAAGGACTTGGAGCTCTCTTCGGATAAACAAACCTCCCACTTTCTATACCCAAATGATAAATTCTAATTTTATGTTATTTATTAAAAAGGATGAGGATGTTTCCGATAGTTAGTCTGGTTAAGGGTGAAAGAACTCTTGAAACCGTCTATAAAGCTTTGAAATTACTCGGCGATCTAAAACATCTAACAAAAAATGCAGAACATGTTCTAATCAAGGTTAATTTCATTTCAACAAAAACATATAACACCGGAGTAACCACCGATCCTTTAGTCGTAGAAGCTATTATTCGCACATTCAAGGAGTTCTTTGATGAAATCTACGTAATAGAATCTAACGCCACCATGACTAATGCTGACAAGGCGTTTAAAAAAACCGGTATGCAGCAAGTGTGCAGGCGCAATAATGTACGATTCATTAATCTAAGCAAGGAAAAAGAAAAAGTGAAAATAAGGGTTCCAGAACCAGAAGTTCTCAAAGAGATTACCATTCCAAAAATAGTGCTAAATTCTGCATTGATAAGCGCTGCGAAACTAAAAACCCACAGTGAAACCGGAGTTACTCTTGGAATGAAGAATATGTTCGGGATCTTACCGGAAAAATGGAAATTTAAATACCATTTTCGTGGCATAAGTAAAGTTGTTGTCGACATAAATTCAATAATAAGGCCAAGACTAACAGTAATAGACGGTTTCTATGCTCTTGAAGGACCAGGTCCTACATCCGGTTCCCCTGTAAAAATGGACGTAATAATAGCTGGAGAAGATGTTGTAGCAACTGATGCTGTTGCATGTCATGTCATGGGTATAGAACCTTATGAAATATATCATATCAGACGGGCTTACGAAAAAGGTTTTGGGGAAATACGGTTAAACAAAATAAGAATTATTGGAACAAAAATCGAAGAAGTCAAAAGAAAATTCCGGAGAAAGTGAGAAATTATAATTCGAAAATTATCGAAGTTTATAAATAGATAAAAATAATAATCTAAAAATTCACCCTTACAGTGGCTGCAATCATTCCAGCCCCAAAGAGGTTATCTTTGCTAGAGCTATGCTATGGCGGAAAACGAAGAAAACTGAAGAAATTTTTCTTTGCAACATACGAAATTGAAACGTAAGAATTAACTTTTAAAATAAATAATTAAATTTTACTTTGAACTTTTGATTTTCCAGCATTAAACATGTAAAAATATACACTCTTCTATTATTCCTTAGAGAAAGATACGTCGAAGTCTCTGTGCTACCTGATCTATTCACCTATCACTTGAATTATTACTGTTCTTTTCCGTGGATAAACATCTGTTTCAACAAAGAGAAGTGACTGCCAAGTTCCAAAGGTCACATGACCATCAACAATTGGTAGAGTCTTATCTGGCGATAAAAGCATAGAACGTAAATGGGAATGCGCATTAGATGGATGTTGATATCCTCCGCGTTTGGGAATCAGGTTTTCAAGGAAACTTTTTATGTCGTTCAAAAGCGCGCTATCACTTTCTGTAAGGATTAAGATTCCAGTCGCATGAGGCGCAAAAACATGGACAATACCATTCTTTACACCTGATTCTGCTACTATCTCGTGCACTTTGTCTGTCAAGTCTACAAAATCTATTTCGCCTCTTGTCGAGAAATGATGGGCTTTATTTACTATTTTAAGGGGGGACATAATTGTTATTGAGAGTGATCATGTTTTAAAGTTTATTCGAAACCTTAGAAGATTCTAAACAAGGCATTCGCGTAGATAATCATCGAGAGTTTCCGCAGGCACCACTTCAATCTTGTAGTCATGAATATCTATAGAGTGTTCAAAATTCTTTTTCGGAATAACCACTTTCTTGAAACCCCAACTTTCCGCGGCTTTTATTTTTTCGTATAAGCCGCCTACCGCTGTAATGTTTATGGAATCACCTACCCCTAGATTTATCTCGCCTGTTACTGCGACATCCTGTCTTATTGGTCGTCCCTCAAGAAGCGAACATAATGCAATAGCCATTGTTACGCCAGCAGATGGTCCGTCCACACCGTAAGACTGAGCGAAGTCTATATGAGTCAAGTAATCTTGAGCTATGTCCACACCGTATTTTTGCAATATTACGCTTCTGACCTTAGCCACGCTATCCGAAATGAACTTGTTATCTTTAGCTATTCCAGTAACTTTGTAGTATCCTCTGAGCGGATAATCTCGTGGTATTTCGCTTCGTTTTACCATAGTTGCCCTTACGCATAAGATGCTTCCTGTCATTTCACCACTGTATGGGTCGGTTACAACAGCCAAGCCGTAGACTTGTCCAAGTTTGTCGCCTTTAGGTTGTATCTCCAGGAATTTTCCCCTTTCGCTCATTTGATGCTCTAGTATCTGACGTTGGATAGTCTTGCAGTGTTCTTCTATAGCTTCTATTACATGGCGTCTTTCAACAACTTTGCATCCTTCATTCATCGCTAATGTAGCAGCCGTCTTTATGATGGCAATTAAGGGTCTAAAACGCGTTGTTAAGGCATCCTTTTTGTTGCTTCTTCGTCGGCCTTCTTCAACTATTTCTTCACAAGCTTCCCGATTGAAAGGTATGAGATTGAAACGCTCAACCTCTTGTGCAATGAACTGAACGTACTTTCTTCGGTTTTCCACAGTGTTAGGCATGTCGTTATTCATTCGAACAACTTTTCCATAGCCATAAATCCTATCCATTAAAGCAGGGTGGATTTGATTTATAGTGTCGAAGTTTCCAGCACCTACTAAGAAGGTTATGCAAGGAACTGGCTCAGTGGAAACAGCCATTGCAGCAGTATCTCCGCCATGCCAATGCCCTCGCAAAGTTATCGGTAACTGTCCCTCTTCCAGGACCGTTAAAAGCGTAACCGCTTCATCTGGGCTCAAATTCTTAATTTCATCAATATATAATATGCCTAGGCAAGCACGGTGAACATCTCCAGCTGTAACTCGCTGATGCTCAGGCGTACCTAAACCGCCAGTTTGATATGGGTCCCAAGCAATGGAGCCAAAGAGTTGGGCAGTTCTATGACCTGTTGCATCTATGAAGGGCGCTTTTCCCGAGCTATTATCTACTATCAATTTTGGGATATCAGACTGTTGAGCCCCTGAAATTCCCTTCAGGGCCGCCAGTCCGCCCAGTCGTGAAAACCACCACATGAAGGTTCCTATAAAGATTAAACTTCCGCCCGGGATGAAGGTTAGCTGGACAAGTCCTACGAACCTGTTTACTAGGTAATCTATGAAGTTATAGTTGTAATATTCTTGAAGGGTTTCTCCTAAGAATGGTGGGTTTGTATTCCATGTTTGCCAAGCTTGATAAAGGAAGTAAAAGCCAAGGCTAATGAGGAATAATCCCATGAAAATTAAGAGTATTTGAAGCGCTTTGAATCCTACTTTGGTTAGGAACTTACGTTTAAGTTCCTTCATTTGTTCCTTTCGAAGGATTTTCTTTCCTTCACCAGCCTTGTGAATGGAGATTTTTGGTTCACTTGGAATAGCTGGATTCTTCCAGCATAAGACATCAAAAAGTTTTATGCCTTGTTCTCTGTATATCTGCGTCAGCTTCTCAGATAAGGCTCTACCTATTAACGACTTACCTGTTCCAGGTTCACCGAGCAAAAGCAAATAGGGACCTGGGCTTATGGCGGTTTTTGCTTGAGGTTTAGGTCTGTTGGGGTCGCTCCATTTCTCGTACCATTTATTTTTCTCTAAATGCTTAAGTTTGTGGACCCACTCATCTAGGCATAAAAAGCACTCTTTTAAGGCTCTTTCCTGCCCTATGACCCAGTTGATCAAATTATCATCAACTGGAAAACCTTTGGTAGTTCGGAAGTTTGCCCAATCCCATCTGACCTTTACCTTTTTTCCGTTAACTGTTCGTTCGATTATTTCGATATCCTTTCCGAAATAATCTTTAGCCACGATAAACACTTTCTCCTCTTTAATGGTTTAGGGTAACTTCTTTCTCAACAGACAAGACTGCTCCGAGTTTATAGAGGGTTATTTCAAAGCTTGTAATATACCAGAAAACGAAAGGATTAAAGTAGAAATGAGGTTGTCATAACTCTTAAGGAGGGTGAAAATAGCATGGAAGATTGCATTTTCTGCCAAATAGTTAAGGGCATGGCTCCGGCAAGCGTCGTTTATGAAGATGAGAAAGTCATGGCTTTCATGGATATTCAACCCGTCAATCCTGGACATGTATTGATAATCCCGAAAGATCATGTCGCTAGGCTGGTAGAACTTGACCTTGATATAGGTGGTTACATGTTTAAAACAGCAATGCGTATCGCTGAGGCGTTACAACGCTCAACTATAAAATGCGAAGGAATAAACTTGTTTTTAGCTGACGGAGAGGCTGCCTTTCAAGAAATATTTCATGTTCATCTACATGTCATACCAAGATTTCGGGGTGATGGCTTTGAAATAAAAATGGCGCCCCGCTACTGGTCGAAGTCAAGTAGAAATGAATTAAACAAACTTGCGGAGAAAATTCGAAGCGTCTTAAGGTAGGAAGGAAATTGTTAATAGAAAAATTCATCTTAAGTCCATGGATTTTTGTTTCCATTCAAAATTTTTGATGGTTCTGATGGTGTTTTGATGGAAAAATCTTGCGAATACTTTTATGAGGTTTCAGTTTTTGATGGTGTCTGGCGATTTCGAGGTTTGGAGGGTGATTTTGTTGATGCTTTTGTATACGGGAAGCCTTTTCTTGTTTCATCACCAAGTTAATTTTCGTTTGTTTTAGTGGTCTTGAACGGGCTGTTTTTCTTGGTTTTTGGATCGTTGTGGGTGTTATTGGCTAATTTATGTAGGCTATTCCTTGTATTTTTTGTTGTTTTTCAGATGTTTTTTGGAATCTTTAGTGGTATTGGTAATTATAGTATTACTTAACGATTTTATGTTTCACTGATGCTTTTGAAACTTTCTCTGTATACAAAAGCATCAACACGTGTTCATAGTTTTTATGTTTATAAGCGGTTTTGGATAAATTGATTATGGGTTTATGATATGCGAAAGGTTGATGGAGACGTTATTCGAAGATGGCGGCGAAGAGGTTTCTATAGCGAATCTGTCCTCGTTAAACTTTTACAGAAACATGGTTACAATGCTGTTCGAGTTCCCGTTAGTAATCCTAGCGCCAATCCTCTTCCCGACGTTATCGCTCGACGTGAACTACATGTTTATGCGTTTGAGGTGAAGAACGCAAGTTATTACGCATATTTCCCAAAAAGTCAAATCGAAAAACTTTTTAGGTTTCTAGACGAACTTGTGCCTATCCCCAATCAGTATAAACATCCAGTACTTGCTGCCCATTTAGGGAAAAAATGGATCTTTCGTGAAATTTCTTGGTCAGCTTGGGAAAAGGGAAAACTTCCAGAAAAGGCAAGAATAATTAAACGAGACAGAGGAAATTTTAATCTCAAAACTGGATAAACATTAGGCTGGTTAAATCGAAACAAATTTAAATTCTTCTTTAAACGAAATTTTTACGTTAAAACAAACAAGAGCGTGTATGTCATGTCTGGAATACTAAAAGGAATAATTGTAAACTATCGGATAGGTCCAAAGACTCAAAAACCACGAGAGTGTATTATTGAATTTCCAGGAATTAAATCATCGGCCAAAGCAGCTAGGCTTATTGGCAGGAAAATAGCATGGAAAAATGAAAAGAACAAAGTTGTTGGGAAAATTGTCGCGACACATGGCAACAATGGCTTGGTAAGAGCCCGTTTTCGCAGAGGAATACCTGGACAAGCTCTTGGAAGCTTTGTTGAAGTTATAGGCTAAATCTTTTATTCCTCAAGTTTGCTTGGAAGATTCTGATTTCATGTACGTGTGCTAACAGTTCATTAAGAAAATTTTGAAGTTTTAACACGGGTACAATGGGGACATTTTTATAAAATTTGAGGGGTGCTGAAAAAAGCGAAATCACCACGGGTGCTACAAGGATTTTTTTCCACGTCAACAATTGTGGTAATTGCTTCACATGGAAGTCTAAGGATTCCGTGAACGCTTTGGTTCTTTCTATTTGAGCTTCTACTGCCTTAATGGCTGCTGCTCTTTGCCATCCACGAATCCATTGCTTACAGTCTACACACACAATTAGCGGCGATTTTAAACCTAGAACGTCAATTTCCCATTTTCGACCAGCCCACTTAAACCTTAAATTTTTCTTAACTTTGTATCCATTGACATTAAAGGCAAAGATTGCTACTTGTTCAAATTCGCTCCAATCCAAAAGACGACAGACAGCTTCTATGTCTGCTCCAAGCCTTAACGCATGAACCGCTAATTTCATCCGTTGTATCTCATCAACTTCCACAAACTCCCTTCCTTGATAAATAAGACCGATTTTTTCATACTTTTCAAGCAATTTTTCGATTAAAGTATATGCAATTTTTGTATATTTTCGTAATAATTCTTTCGAGACAGGTTGATTTTTCGCAAGTTTTAGTATTGAAATTACTAATTGAAGTTCAAAACTGATTTTTATAACCCTCTTTTTGCCATTGTTATGTATAGAAAAAATGGCTTATTTACACATATTTAAGAGTTTTACTGTTTTCCTGGATAGTTCAGGCTAATCTTTTTCTCTGCCTTTCAAACTCTTGTAGAACGATTAGTTTCTCTCTGTCAAATATTTCCATCATAAGCGAATGAAATCTATCGAAACTTCCCTTGGTTTCTACCATTTCTTTTTTAGTAATTTCCATGAGTATAGCAACGAAACCTATCAAAATAATATAGGCCACTGGAAGGCCAAGATACGGGTGGATATATAAACTGACGAAAATCCACAACATGATTATAAAGAAGGGTAGAATAACGACCATTAATGCCATGACTGCGATAAAACTTAAGGTTCTTTTCATGATCCTCAATAAAAAATTGTTGACAAAGTTTAAAAGTTTTTACTCTTTTTTAAATGAGTATTTCATATGTAAACCTTTCAAAAATAAACAATTAATGAAGAAGGATAATGTTCGTGACGCATATGACTTGCGGGTTGGAAATAATATTCTTAGGCACAGGTGGTGGTAGATTCGCTATGATAACTCAGAAGCGGCATACTGCTGGAATTCGCATTTTAGGTGAGAGCATAAACATTCATTTGGACCCTGGACCAGGAGCTCTTGTCTATTCAGTAATGGAAGGATTAAGCCCTCAGAAGATTAACGCCGTTTTAGTTTCTCATTGTCATCCTGACCATTACACCGATGCTGAGGTTCTGGTGGAAGCTATGACACGAGGAAAAACCAGAAAACGAGGTTTACTTGCTGCTTCGCGTAGCGTTCTTAGAGGTAACGAAAACTGTCAGCGCGTAATATCTTCATATCATCAAACCATGCCAGAGAAAACTATAAGCCTAGAGAAGGGAATGAGTTTTAAGATTAAAGATTTAACAGTTCTAGCTACAGAAGCGAGGCATACCGATCCTGATACAATTGGCTTTCGTTTTGAAACCACGAAATTTGGAGACTTTGCTTATACAAGTGACACTGAATATTTTGAGGATATAGGTAAATACTATGCCGGGGTGCGGCTTCTCCTTCTTTGTGTAATGCGGCCTTCAGGGAGACCTTGGAAAGGACACATGACTACGGAGGATGCTGTAAAAATAGTGAAAGAAGTTATGCCTGAGCAAGCGGTAATAACCCACTTAGGAATGCGTATGATATTCGAAGGACCAGTAAAAGAGGCAAAAATCATTGAAAGGGAAACAGGAGTACCAACTATAGCGGCCATGGACGGAATGCGTATGACTTTCGCCGAAGAGATAAATGTTAGATTGCCAGTCAAAAAGGGACAGTCAGGCTTAAATGCATTTATTTAACCTTTCTTATTTTGGAACATTAATTGATAGAAGGCTAGTCTATGAAACTTGTCGTTAAAATAGGTGGCTCGGTCATAGCTTCTCCAATAAATCCAGAATTAATTCAAAGATACGTTGAACTGTTAAAAACGTTAAAAAATGATGGGCATGAGATTGTTGCAGTGGTGGGTGGAGGAAGTCTTGCAAGGGAATTCATTGCTATCGCCAAAAAGTTGGGGCTTAAGGAAAGTGCGCAAGATGAAATTGCAATTTCCGTTTCACGGCTTTTTGCTCAGCTTTTCCTTAAAAAGTTGGGAAAGCTAAGTTGTCAAGATGTTCCAGCAAGCTTAGAACAAATAGTGCAATGCTTAAAAAGCGAAAAAATCGTTGTATTAGGCGGGTTAAAACCTGGAATAACTACTGACACTGTTGCGACCATGATAGCGGAAAAGATTGGTGCGGACTTAATTGTAAAGGCCACTGACCAAGAAGGAATATACAATAAAGACCCCCGGATGCATAAAGACGCTATTAAACTAGATCATATAAGCCTCGAAGATTTAACGCAGATATTTAAATTAGACAAGCATAAAGCGGGAATTCATCAAATTCTCGACCCTGAAGCCGTAAAAATTCTCAGACAAACACGGACAAAAATTGTTATTGTAAATGGATTCAATCCAAAAAACGTTCTTTTAGCAGTTAAAGGAGAAAAGGTAGGGACTCTCATAACGTAATAATGTTGTATAAGTGATTATGCAACAAATTTAATTAAGATGGAATTATTCCTTTACATGTTGAAGAGTTCCACTGTTCTGACAAGTGGAGATGATAAGAATGGCAGAGATAGGTCTTAGAACACGAATGCTCGTAAGAGATGTAATGAGTAGCCCACCGATAACTGTTGATGAGAACATATCAATAGATCAAGTCGCACAGTCTTTAAAAGAACATCGTGTGGGCTGTGTAATTGTAACTGGTAAAGAAGGAAAACCTTTAGGAATAATAACTGAACGAGACCTTGTGTTAAGAGTTCTAGCTAAGAACCTTATTCCAAGCCAAATTCTGGCAAAGGAAGTCATGAGCAGCCCCCTGATCACTATAGACCCCTCTGAAACCCTAACCGAAGCCGCACGGAGAATGAGTCGACTTAACATTCGAAGATTAGGCGTAATGTATAAGGGAAGACTTGTAGGAATAATCTCCAGCAAGGATATCCTAGCTATAACGCCTGAACTCATCGAAACCATACAGGAAAAAGCGCGAATAGAGAGCGCAAACATCGAAGAAACCCTGGAAGCCTCCCCTCTAGCGGGATACTGCGACAACTGTGGAATTTGGTCCGATGACTTGATAGAGGTCGAAGGCCAGTTTTTATGTGAAGATTGCAGAACAGAACTTACGGAGGAATAATGAGAGGCATTTTTGTGCGTGTCGCCGAAGTTATGGATAAGAGCTTCCTTTTTATTTATGAAGAAGAATTAGCAACTAAAGCCCGCGCTGTGATACGTACTTACCGCATAAGAATTCTTCCAGTAGTAGACTACGAAAAACGACTGATAGGCATAATCTGCCGTAGAAATATCATGGCAATAACATCATCAGTTTCAGCCATTCGCGTCAAAGGATTAATGGAAACCCCGCGATTTACAGCCACAATAGACATGGACGCCTTTTTTGCTGCTAAGCAAATGATTCATCTGGATGAATGGTATGTGCCAGTGGTAGAAACCCTAGAAAATCGTCTATATAATGGTATGCTTGGACTTGAAAACTTTCTGGAATATTTCATGAAAATAGACTCTCCACGACTTTCAAAACCGCTAAGTGATGTAATGTCCAGCGAGATAGTTACATGTTCACCAGAAGACGAGATAGACAATGTCTGGCGTCTAATGCAGGAAAAAGCCTTTGCAGGATTACCCGTGTTAAAAAAGGGCAAGCTTGTAGGCATTGTGACACAGAAAGACTTCTTAGATTCCGGCACCGTCCTGCCAACTTTCGAATCAAAAAAGGGGCGATACAAGTCACCGTCTAAAATTTCAGTCATAATGAAAACTCCTGTACTCTCTCTAAAACCATCTAACACCATACGTCAAGCAATTAGGATAATGTTAGACAAAAACATTGGGCGAATACCGATAACAAATGAAAAGAATATAATAGTCGGAATAGTGGATCGTGAAGACCTAATTAGAATTCTACTTCCAGTTTAATTTATGATTTGGAGGAAAAAATTTGAGCAGAAGGGAAAGCTATAGAAGAAGCCTAAGAGAGAAAGGGCCATTTTCTTTAAAGATGCATCATCCAAAGAAGATAATTGGCGAGATTATGAAAATTGCCAAAACAACTGTTGTGACCATGGCGCCAACTACTCCGGTGTATGACGCTGTTCAAATAATGAGTAAACGTGGCTTTCGAAGAATACCTATTGCCACTCCAAGTAAAAAAAGGCTTACAGGAATAATTACTGCCATGGACATAGTTAACTATCTGGGTGGAGGAGAAAAATTTGAAATTGTACAGAAGAAGTTCTCTGGAAACTTTTATAAGGCTATAAACGAGTCTGTCAAAGCCATAATGATAAAAAAGGTAATTTCCACGCATGTTTCAGCAAAGATTTCTCAAGCCTTGAGGTTGATGAAAAATCATAATGTTGGAGGTTTACCAATAATAGATGATGAAGAGCATGTGAAGGGAATAATAACGGAAAGAGACATTGTAGCCTTTTTTGCTGCAAAAGTTAGTGGAATGAAAGTTGAAGATATCATGACTACTAAGGTAGTCACAGCTTTGCCTCACATGTCCATAATCGAGGTTGAAAAAACAATGGTTCAAAATGGTTTCAGACGGTTGCCAATAGTTTCACAGAACGAAATAATTGGAATAGTTACGGTAATGGATATAATACGGTTCTTTGGTTCTGGAGAAGCTTTTCGACACTTAAAATCCGGAACCTTAATGCAAGTTTTGCATACCAAAATAACAGAAATCGCTACCAAAAATGTTGTAGTAACTACCCCTGATATGGATATAGGAGAAACCGCTCAAATCATGCAAAAGAAGAACATAGGAGCTCTTCCAGTAGTACACGATGGAAAACTAACTGGAATAATAACTGAAAGAGACTTCTTTAAAATAATTAAATAACCAATTGGTAATTATTTTGAAGAACATTATATATGTAGTTATAACATTTTAAGGGAAACAAGGGAAAACGTTTGACAGTTGACACGGTATTGTACAATGGGAAAATATTTGTGAATGGTAAACTCCTAGAAGCCGGAATCGCTATAAACGAAGAGAAAATTTATCGCATTGCTAAAACCCCAAACCTTCCCCAAGCGTCCAGAAAGATGAATCTTGACGGAAAAATCGTTATACCTGGTTTGATTGATGTGCATGTTCACTTGCGAGATGAAGGAAAAGCATACAAAGAAGATTTTCACACGGGAACATTAGCCGCAGCAGCTGGAGGCGTAACTACAGTACTAGATATGCCTAATAACCGACCAATAACAATGGATATATATACGCTAAAAGAACGAATGCGATTAACCCGTGGAAGGATCTTTGTTAATGTTGGCTTCTATTCAGCCTTTCCAGAAAACTCGATGGAAATACCGTTATTAGTCAAAGAAGGCGTTATAGGATTCAAATTGTTCCTAAACGCTCAGATAGGCGGAATAAACGTTGAGAATGACGAAACCCTTCTGGAAATGCTTCAAACATTAAGTCGTGCTGGCGTTCCACTAGCGGTACATGCAGAAGATAAGAGATTAATCGAAAAGAAAAAAGAAGAACTTCAAAAAATGGGAAGACATGATTTTCAAGCTTATATTGAAGCTCATCCTCCAAAGGCTGAGGAAAAAGCTGTCAAACGCATGGTTGAACTTACGAAAAAAACAGACGCGCAGGTCCACTTTTGCCATGTTAGCTCAGAAAAAGGCTTAGAGGTCGTTAGAAAAGCAAAAAACGATGGGTTATTAGTCACTTGTGAGGTTACCCCTCATCACCTTCTTTTATCCGCGGAAGATTTAGAAGAATATGGAGCGTTTGCGGTAACTACCCCATCGTTGAGAACTAAACAGAACGTAGAAGCATTATGGAAGGGCTTAAAAAATGGGTGGGTTGACATTTTGGCTTCTGATCACGCGCCTCATTCTATAAAAGAGAAAACAGCGAATTCAATTTGGAAAATAAAACCTGGCATTTCAGGAATTGAAACCTTTCTCCCTTTAATGCTTAATGAAGTTAATAGTGGACGTCTAACCTTGGAAGAGCTTGTAAAGTTGACTTCTGAAAACCCTGCTAAAGTCTTCCAACTAAAATTCCGGGGCTTGTTAAAAGAAGGATTTTACGCAGATTTAACAATTATAGACATCCATGCAGAATATCGAATAGACGCGTCGAAATTTTATTCCAAAGCTAAATATTCTCCCTTCAACGGATGGAGGATTAAAGGGAAGCCAATAAAAACATTCGTGAATGGCGAACTTGTAATGGAAGATGGTGAAATAACCGCCAAACCCCATACAGGAAAACTTGTTCGGAGAGGTTATCCATGAAATTCATCACCGATGGAATGTTGGGTAAGATAACACGGTGGCTCCGAATGCTAGGACATAACGTTAAATACTCAAACAAACTTGACGACGCAAAGCTTATTGAAATAGCTAAAAAAGAGAAGCGAGTACTCTTAACTAGAGACTTAGCTCTATATCAGCAAGCCACAGCCAAGGGAGCTAAGGCATTCTACCTAGAAGGAAAGGATGAGGCAGAAAAACTCGCCAAATTAGCCAAAAAATTTGGGTTCAAACTTGAAGTCAATACAACTCGTTCTCGTTGTCCAAAATGTAATACTCGTATAATCTCCATAAGAAAGGAAGAAATAGCAAGCGAAATTGAAGAAACTACATATAAACGTTACAACGATTTTTGGAGATGTCCAAAATGTGGACAAATATATTGGCAAGGAAGTCATTGGATTAGAATTAGAGAAGTTTTACTTAGAGCTAAACAACTTCAGTTGCATAGGGAATAAATGGAGTTCATTCATTTATGAAATTTGACGTTGACTACTTTGAAAATCGTAAGTATTCCTCGAGAGAGGTCCTAATAAAACTTCACGCGTTAGAAGCATTAAAATGGGTATCTACACAATTAGACATTAGCTTTTTAGATGGAAAGGGAAAGAAAGTTTTAGATGTAGGATGTGCTTATGGCTATGTTACTTCGCTCTTAAAGAAATTGATGTATGAAACCTATGGATTAGATGTTTCAGCATATGCCTTAAAATTAGCGGTTGAAAATAAGCCAAAAGATGCTGAATTTATAGTTTCTGATATTCAACGTTCGCTTCCTTTTATGGAAAATACTTTCGATTTGGTCATATGTTTTGATGTGCTGGAACATTTATTATACCCTGAAAAAGCTTTAAAAAACATGTACGCAGTATGTAAAGATGTTCTTTTATGTACGACACCGCATGGGGTTATGGACAGAATTGTTAAAAAACTTATTAGAGACTACGATGAAACTCATATAAACACAAAAACTCCTAGAGAATGGATGAGAATAATCAAGAAGGAACTTAGTCCACCTCCAGAAATTTTGAAAATCGAATGTTATTATGACATTCCCTTGCAAGTTTCAAATAAGGTATTATTTTATAAATCCCTTAGATTCCCCAAAATGGGGTTAGGCATAAGGATACTAATAAAAAAACGGGTCAAAAACTTTTAAATTCCAAAGCCGGAAACAATAAGTCAATGGTTAGCTTTAATAATTATGAAACTAAGATTACACGGGAGCTTGATTTAGAAGAAGTTTTATCTTTTACAATAGGCTTGTATGCTGAAAAGTTTCCGGAACTGTTTACCCCCTTTCTGATTGTTGGAATATTTAATGGAATTTTATTTGAGGAACTGAATTTCTCTCCTCTTTCCTTCTTTTTTCAAAAAATGTTAGAACAGTTTGGAGTTTTTGACGTAGATCTTTCCATTCTTTTTTTAATTAGTGCTACATGGATTGTTTTTACTATAGCTGAAGGATTTTGCATTAAGTTTGCAACGGATACTATAGCAATTGCTGAGAAAGCTAGAGTGATTAAAGCATTAGTTTTCACCATACGGAAACTTCCAAAGTTATTAATTGTTGGAATAATAACAGGGTTGATTATTTCCGTGGGTATGCAAGTATTCGTATTTCCTGGAATAGTGTTCGCTTTGTTCTTTTCTTTAACGGTCCCAGTGATGATTATTGAAGAAACAGGAATTTTAGACAGTTTCTGGAGGAGTTTGGTGCTGGTTACTCATGGATTGCTGAAAACAGTTTTGCTTCTTCTAACCATTTCCGTTGTTGTCGTATTTTTCAGTTTGATGGGAGAGGCAATAGGTTTTACATTAAATGCATACAGATATTTAACACAAAGCATGTTCTTAGCTTTTGTTCAACCTCTCTTCCCAATAGCATTAACTCTTCATTGTTATTCTATGCGATCTAAAGAAACCGCATTGGATTAATCTTCTGAATTTTCCTAATAATATTAGATTAGTAAAGAAGGTTAGAAATGGAGATTAGGAGTGGGGCTGAAGTAGCCATTTCAGTGGAATATCTTGGTATGTCCCGTCAGGTAGGGTTCTTCGGATTGTTATTGGTAGAACTCCTAATTCTAGTTCTTTTAAGGCAATATCTATGGGGCTGGAAGTTTTTTCTGATGCTTCGATGAGTATTGGTGCTCCCATGGCTATTTGAAGCGCCCTAGCCCCTACTATCCGAGCCCGTTCGAAACGGGTAAGCTTGGGTGGGCCAACGGTGATTTTTCTTTCAATGGCTGACGTGGCACTAGAACTCTCCAGAAGTTTCCCCTTCTGGACCTTTAGGCGGGGTTGGCGGTGCTTTCATTTTTCCAGCAGCAATTATGTCATCGATTTTCAGTATCATTGTCGCTGCTTCTGTGGCGGATTTGATTATTTGTTTCTTAACCGACAGGGGTTCAAGAACATTGGCTTCAAGCATATTTTTGACTTTGCCATCGTGAACTTCTACTCCAGCCCATGTGTTTCCTTTTTCATGCAACGCCCTGAGTTCGGATAATATGTCTATTGGGTCAAGTCCAGCATTTTCAGATAGTGTTTCAGGCACTATCTCAAGGGCTTCGGCATATTTCTGGACAGCTAATTGTTCACGTCCGGGTAGAGTTTCGGCGTATTCCCGTAGAATTCTGGCTATTTCTGTTTCTGGTGCCCCTCCGCCTGCAAGGATTTTTGGTTCTTCAACTATGTCGCGGACTACACATAGAGCATCATGTAGCGACCTTTCAGCTTCGTCTACTGTGCGTTCTGTTCCGCCTCTTATTAAGATTGTTACAGATTTGGGATGCTTGCACCCTTCGATGAAAGTCATTTTGTCTTCGCCAATTTTACGTTCCTCCACTGTTTGCGCGTAGCCTAGGTCTGCGGCTGTTAAGTCGTCGAGGTTTGTTACTATTTTGCCGCCTGTTGCTTTGGCTAGTTTTTCCATGTCTGACTTTTTCACTCTTCGAACGGCTAATATCTGTTTTCTTGCCATGAAATGCTGGGCCATATCATCTATTCCTTTTTGGCATAAAACTACATTGGCACCTGTCATCGATATTTTTTCTACCATCTCTTTTAGCATTTCTTCTTCTTGTTTAAGGAAGGCCTCCATTTGTTCAGGACTATCTATGTTTATTTTTGCGTCAAATTCTGTCTTTTCGATTTCCAGTGGGCAGTTTAGTAGCGCTATTTTAGCATTTTCTACGCGTTTAGGCATTCCGGGATGAACTATCTCTTTATCCAAAACTATGCCGTTTATCAGTTTTGTATCGGTTATTGATTCTCCAGGTTTTTTCTCTACTTTTACGTCGTCGATGTCTGCTTTATATCCAGTCTCAGTTTTCTCTGCAACTTGAAGTATGGCTTGGACTGCTAGTTCGGCTAGGTATTCACGGTGTTCAGCTACAAGTTTGCTTGCCATAGAAGTCATAGCTGCTTTTTTGATCTCCTCTTTTGACAGGGGATTTACAGTTATGGCTATCTTTTCAAGAGTTTCTAGGGCTTTTTCTGCTGCTTTTTTGTATCCATCGATTATTATTGTGGGATGGATATTTTTCTCGATGAGTTCTTCAGCGTTGGAAAGTAGCTCTCCAGCGATTACAACGGCAGTTGTGGTTCCATCTCCAGCTTCGTTGTCTTGGGTTTTAGAAACTTCCACCATCATTTTAGCTGCTGGGTGTTGAATGTCCATTTCGTCAAGTATGGTGCGACCGTCGCTTGTTATAGTGACATCTCCAAAGCTATCGACAAGCATTTTGTCCATGCCTTTTGGTCCAAGGGAGGACTTTACAGCTTCAGCTACTATTCTTGCGGCTAAAATATTTGCGTGTTGGGCTTCTCTTCCCCGGGAACGGCTAGAGCCTTCCTTTAGAATAAGTATGGGAGTTCCGGCTAATCCTACAGACAAGTTTCAACAACCTCCTCCTTTAATATCATTCCACAAGAGAAAAACAGCATCTCAATATAAATTTTTCTGGAAAAACTATGGAGAACTTAAAATTTATAGAAGGGGAACACTAATTGGAGATTCCAAACGTTAGATGCTTTCGAGGTGTATGATTTGCTCAGGGTTATAGTGTGCTTGAAACAAGCTATAGACGTTACACAGTTAAAAATGGATTCTAAAACTTTGCGGTTAATGACCGAGGAAGCCCCGCGGAAAATAAGCGATTTTGACAAAAATGCCTTGGAAGAGGCCATACGGATTAAGGAATGTTTAGGCTGCGAGGTTGTTACGGTTACTGTTACAGCTGAAGAGGCTAAGACAACTGTAAAGGAGGCTTTGGCCATGGGTGCGGATAGGGCCTACGTAATAAAAGATCCAAAAATCGCTGGAATTGATACTTTAACAACAGCAAAAATTCTCGCTGAAGCCATAAAACGACTTGGAGCCTTCGATCTAATTTTATGTGGGGAAGCTTCAATTGATAGTTTTTCGGGGCAAGTTGCTGCACGTTTAGCTGAAATTTTGGGCATACCTTTGCTTACTTCCGCCAATAAAGTGATCGTGAAGGATAGCGATATAATTGTGGAGAGAAACTTGAGTAGTCGTTATGAAACCGTTAAGGCAAAAATGCCTGCCTTGGTTAGCGTAACGTGGGGAATAAACCAGCCTCGAATACCATCTTTAATGGCAATAATGAAAGCTTCAAAAAAGGAAATTGTAGAATGGAATATTGAGGATTTAGGTTTTACTTCGGAAAAGCTTGAATCATCTGACATGACCATAGAAATCCTTGATGTTTCGGTGCCAAAAATTGAACGTAAAAAAAGAAAGTTAGAAGGAGAAAACGCAGCTGAAACAGCTGAAAAGCTTGTTAAAGCGTTAATTCAAGAAGGTGTTATAGGAGGGGGAGATTTTTGAATGAATACAAAGGTATTTGGGCTTTCTCTGAAGATCACTCATTGTTGCTTGAAATTTTGGGAAAAGGACGGGAAATCGCAGATAAACTGGAAACAGAAGTCACAGCCATAGTTTTGGGACACAATGTTAAGGAAAAAGCTGAAGAAGCTGCAACATACGGAGCGGATAAAGTTTACCTTATAGACAACCCACTACTCGAAAGCTTCCAAAGCGAGAGATATCTAAGTGCTTTAACAAGTTTAACTTTTCGTTACAAACCTGAAACATTTTTAATAGGTTCAACTAAAGATGGAAAAGCTCTAGCGGCTAGACTTGCCACCCGTCTAAACACTGGATGCATAACCGACTGTATCCAGCTTGAATTAACAGACGAAAAAAAATTAGTCGCTAAGAAAATTGTTTATGGTGGAAAAGGTATAGCTACTATACTATGGCAAGTCAAACCTCAAATAGCAACTATTCCTTTACGAACCTTCACGAAATTGGAATTCAGAGAAAAAAAGGGGCAAATAATTCAATTAGATGTGGAACTTGAAGAGCCAAAAACTAGGAGACTAACCGTTAGACCACTTGAAGTTTCTCGGATTAGAGTTGAAGAAGCTGAAATAATAGTTTCTTGTGGACGAGGCTTTGAAAAAAAGGAGGATCTTGCGTTGGCAGAAGAGTTGGCGAAAGTTCTAAACGCCCAAGTGGGGTGTTCCCGACCCTTAGCCGAGGACCGCAAATGGTTTACTGAATGGATAGGTCTTTCCGGTCATAAAGTCAAGCCTAAACTTTACATTGCATTAGGAATCTCCGGCGTTATCCAACATGTTGCAGGAATAAGAGACTCAAAAGTGATAGTTGCTATAAACAAAGATGAAAACGCGCCAATCTTTGAAATAGCCGACTATGCTATTGTGGGCGATATACATGAAATAGTGCCTGCCTTAATTAAAGCGTTTCAAAAATGTTTACAAAAATGATTGACTGCTGCAGTTTCTCAACTTAACACTATCAGCAGGGTATGAGAAAAATAAAAACTAACGTTTTTATTTATAGGGTATGAATTCTTTTCCGAGGAGTTCTCTTCCTATTATTATCCTTTGAATGTTTGCTGTTCCTTCAGCGCCTATACAGTAGGACATTACCCCACGCAACCCCATCTCCAGCGGGCATTCCTTGGTATAGCCATAAGCACCCATCCAAAGCATAACATGTTTAAATACTTCAAAGGTGAACATAGGTACTAAGAGTTTGCAGGCGGAAATATACTTAGCTACTTCCAGAGCCGAAAACTTTCCTTGTTTGTGACGTACATCCATCATCCAAGCTGTTCGATAAACCAGTGAACGCAACGCTTGCAGCATTGCCCAATTATCTGCCAATTCAAACTGTATTCCCTCGAATTTTCCTATGGCACGTCCAAACGCTTTCCGTTGTTTAATATAGTCAATCCCTATTTCTAAGGCTCTTTGGGCTGCACCTAGGCATGTGGCACCTATGAGCACTCTTGCGCAGTCAAAGCCTTCCATGGTTAGATAGAATCCCTTGTCAACTTCGCCTATCACATTTTCTTCAGGTACTTTAACATCTTGCATTAGTATGGCGCCAGTTGATATAGCCATCCTTCCCATTTCCTCGAACCGTTTTGAAATCTCAACGCCATCTGCGTTTGCTGGAACATAGAAGGCTGTCATGCCTTTATGAGCTGCTCCTGGAGGTGCAGGAGAAGTTCTCGCTATGACAAAGAAGCCGCCGCCCCATTTTCTAGCTTCTTCTGTTCCGCTTATGTATATTTTCTCACCGTTTAATACCCATTCGTTTCCTTCTTTTCGTGCTGTTGTCTTGAAGGAAGCTACATCTGAACCGCCGCCAGACTCAGTGCTTGCTATGCCTATAAAGGCCTCGCCTTGAATGGCTTTCTTTATAACTTCTTCTCGAATTTTAGGCGTGCAGTATTTATCAACTACATATCCCCAAGAAGCTTCAACGAGAAAAAGCACTGGAATTCCAATGCTTATGTCTGCATACCCCAGCTCTTCAGCTGCAATACATGTAGTGACCCAATCAGCTCCGACACCTCCATGCTCCTCTGGAGCGGTCATTATCAATAATCCGATATCAGCCATTTCCTTCACGATTTCTTTAGGAATTTCTCCTTTCCTGTCGATCTCTCTAATTCTCTCCAACGGGAGGCTTCTCTGGGTCCATTCACGGAGAGACTTTCTAAACAATTCTTGTTCTTCGGTAAAGCTGAAATCCACCATCCTACATTCAACTCTAACGTTTTTAAGAGAAACTAATCTATGCAGTGGAACAAGATATAAGAGTTATTTAGAGAGCAATCTCTAATTTATGGAAATAAGTTAACAGTTAGTTGATCAGATACTAAATTTTACCACAAATTTTTATTACCGATTGAAACAAACGTTCACCGCTAGAAGAGGGAACAGCATGATTCCAATAAATGCACCTCATATAGGGCGAGAGGAAATAGAAGCGGTGAAAAAGGTTTTAGAGAGCGGAATATTAACTAGCGGACTTGGAACCGGTCCAATGGTTAGAGAATTTGAAAAAAAATTTTGCCGTTTTGTAAAGGCTAAACACGCGATTGCCGTAAACAGCGGTACGGCAGCCCTCCACATGGCCCTTTTAGTGGCAGAAGTAAAGATAGGAGACGAGGTTATCCTTCCGAGTTTTACCTTTACTGCTACTGCTGAAACGGTGGTGTTAACGGGCGCTCGACCAGTCTTTGTGGACATAGATCCTCATACTTACACCATTCAACCAGAAGAAATCGAGAAAGCTATCACTCAAAAAACTAAAGCGATAATCCCAGTGGACCTCTACGGATTATCAGCGGAAATGAAGGCCATACATGAGATCGCTGAAAAACATGACCTGGTTGTAATTGAGGATGCAGCTCAAGCACACGGAGCAACCTATCATGGAAAGCCTCCCGGTTTCTATGCTGATTTCGCTTGTTGGAGCTTTTACGCTAGCAAGAATATGACCACGGGCGAAGGAGGAATGGTAACTACAAATAGTGAGGAGTATGCTGAAAAGCTTCGATGCGTACGTACCCATGGAGAAAAAGAAAAATACACCTCGGTGCTTTTAGGGCATAACTATCGTATGCCAGAGATAGAAGCTGCAATAGGTATTGTTCAGCTTAAAAAGCTTCCCAAATTTCTAGATAAACGCAGAAAGAATGCAGAGACCTTATCTAAAAAGCTTGGAGAAGCTTCTAAACTGAGGATTCCGAAGGAACCTAGAGGATTTGGACATAGCTGGTACCTTTACACTGTTAGACTGGAAGGCGCTAATGCTTCTATAAGAGACAAATTAATTATACAGCTTAAGGAACGCGGTATAGGCATAGGCGTTTATTATGATCCACCCATACATTTGATGCCTTTCTATCGGAGATTTAAAAGACGTAAACTTGTAGAAACAGAAAAAGCTTCAAAACAAGTGTTTTCATTACCCGTACATCCAGGCGTAACTGCAAAACAAGTAAAATTCATAGCAGACTGCGTTCTTGAATTGTTGTAATACCTTATTTCTATGTGAAGGTTTATATAGAATCGCAGAGTAGTATAGTCGTCATTCTATTGGAATGTTTGAGTTACTTTAAAGGGAAGGATTCGTCCATGCATAAGACGCGGGTTATCATTATGGGCGCGGCTGGGAGAGACTTCCATAATTTTAACGTATATTTCAGAAATAACGATGAATATGAGGTTGTTGCTTTCACAGCTACTCAAATTCCAGGGATAGAAGAACGAGTCTACCCACTAGAACTGGCTGGGAAAAACTATCCTAAGGGTATACCAATATATCCTGAAGAAAAACTTCCTGAGCTAATAAGTAAGTTTGACGTAGACCAAGTTATTTTTGCTTACAGCGATGTTTCCCACGAATACGTAATGCACAAAGCTTCGATTGCCTTAGCTAGTGGCGCAGATTTTCGGCTTATGGGTTTAAAATCAACCATGCTTAAGGCTAAAGTCCCGGTCGTTTCTGTGTGTGCTGTAAGAACTGGTTCTGGAAAAAGTCAAACTTCTCGTAAAGTGACCAAGATCCTTCGCGGCATTGGACTCCGTGTTGTTGTGGTTAGGCATCCCATGCCATATGGTAACTTAAGAAGACAAGTATGCCAAAGATTCGCAACTTTCGAGGATTTGGATAAGTATGAATGCACTATTGAAGAACGGGAAGAGTATGAACCTCACCTCCGAAATGGAATCGTGGTTTATGCAGGGGTTGATTATGAGAAAATACTTCATAGTGCTGAGAAAGAAGCGGATATAATCATCTGGGATGGTGGAAATAATGACTTACCATTTTTTAAGCCTGACCTACATATAGTTGTAGTTGACCCACACAGGCCAGGGCATGAGATTCGATATCATCCAGGTGAAACAAACCTTCGAATGGCAGACGTAGTGGTAATAAACAAGGTGAAAACAGCTGAAAAACAAAAAATTGAAGCTGTAAAACGTAACATCTGTGAAGTTAATCCTAATGCAGTAATAATCGAGGCTGCATCACCAATAACGGTGGATAAACCTGAGCTTGTGAAGGATAAACGGGTGCTTGTTGTTGAGGACGGCCCTACATTGACGCATGGTGATATGCCTTATGGAGCAGGTATAATAGCCGCTCGAAAACTTGGCGCGCGGGAAATTATTGACCCACGTCCTTATGCGTTTGGTTCCATAACTAAAGCTTTTGAAAAGTATAAGCATCTAGAGCTTGTTCTTCCAGCGTTGGGATATGGAAAAGAACAGATTGGAGAGCTGGAGAAGGTTATCAATGCAGTTCCATGTGATGTTGTGGTTATTGGAACTCCCGTGGATTTACGTCGGGTTTTACGTTTGAATAAACCAGCAGTTAAGGTAACTTATGAGCTCGAAGAGTTAACCTCGCCAAATCTAGAACAACTATTAAAGAGATTTTTAAGAGAGTTGGGAAAGATATGACTGAAAAGGATATTTCCCGTCTCAAAGTCCGATTTATTCTAGAAGATATCGGTGAAGCCGAAGGCGAATTCATCCGATTCCTAGCCCCCCGCACAGTTGATATGATCGTTAGAAATCTGCCAGTTGAGGGGAGAGCAGCCATTTGGCTAGAAGAAGTCTACTTTGAAGTTCCAGTAAAAATGGGTGAAGAAAAAGCAAAATCCAAAGTGGAAAAAGGAACCATAGCCTTTTGGCCCCTCGGAAGCGCTCTCTGCATCTTCTACGGAGAATCCCAACCCTACAGCCCAGTAAACATTATTGGAAAAATTATAAAAAACCTTGAACTGTTTAAACAAGTAAAAAGCGGAACAAAAATACGTGTAGAAAAAGCCTAGAAGGGTCTTCCACAAGTTTTTTATATTAACCAGAAATATACGACTATAATATGAAAACTATAATCAAACAACTGGAAAAATATTTTTTAACAGCCCTTATCATAAGCCTGTTGACGACCCAAACATTAAGCTTGACAATTCCTCAAGCCAACACAGAAACCACATCAAAAACACAAAGCATGCAAAGCACAATAAATTCAATGCTTCCATGGACAAATAAAGCTTCATTTGACACACCTAACGGCAATTTTGAACATACCATAACATCGAACTTAACAGGAACACAAATTTTTGCAATGAACCCTGAAACGGGCGATATAAATTTCATTTTCCCAACAGGTACTCCCATCGGCACCCGTTTCAACGTTACCGTTTGGATATACAATGTAACAAAGCTATTTGGTTTTCAGGTTAACCTGGTTGTTGATGATACGTTGCTGAACATTACCCGCGCCTGGCTTCCCACAACCGACCCTGCCTACGTCTTCCATGGACAGATGCAAATGCCCCTCGGCCCAACCTTCTACGATATTGACGGCGACGGCGTAAACGAACGAGTCCTAGTAGGCGCTACTGAACTTTTCGGCGCAACCGCCTTCACAGGCAACGGTCTCCTAGCCATAATCGAACTCCAAATAATCTACACACCCCCAGCCGGAACAGTATCTTGCCCTCTTAACATAAACAACACAGACACAAAACTCCTAGACACCTCAATAAGCCAAATACCAGCCACAAAAGTTGATGGATATTACGAGTATAAAGGATTTTCATTGCCCGAAATAATCGTAAAGAATCCAAACAGTGGCGATAATAATTTTGTGTTCTATACTAATTTAACTAAGCAGGGGCATCATTTTAACGCCACAGTTTGGGCATACAACATCTCAGACCTTTTTGCTTATCAAGTCGAATTAAGTATCAACGACGCTTTTCTGAACATTACTAATGCTTGGGTTCCTACATGGTCTTTGAACTGGGTGTTTTATGGACAAACACATATTGCTCTTGGTCCAAATTTTTATGACGAAGATTACGATGGCTTCACAGAAAGGGTTATTCTTGGTGCCTCGGAATTTGCGGGAGGGATAACATTTACTGGTAGTGGAT
>ENA-OSAI01000150-OSAI01000150.1-marine-sediment-metagenome-genome-assembly--contig:-NODE-150-length-41582-cov-11.908662_pt1 | contig 41582 bp, 48 predicted proteins | sample MGYA00237871_ERZ529316 | MGnify/ENA primary metagenome ERZ529316 (study PRJEB26369, sample SAMN03142814) | marine sediment metagenome | biome: marine; feature: borehole; material: sediment...
CTACCGACCAAACATGTCGCCGCTACTCGAAGATGCACGTTTTCCAGAAAGATATGCCATGTTCTTATCCGAAGTAGACGTGATATACTGCGATGTAGCCCAACCAGAACAAGCCAAAATTTTAGCGGACAATGCAGATCGCTTCTTAAAACCAGACGGTTGGACAATGCTCGCTATAAAAGCCCAAAGCATAGACGTAACCAGAGCCCCCCGTGAAATCTATCAACAAGAAATCAACGTTTTGAAAGGTCGCGGTTTTCAAATCCGAGACATGGTGCATTTAGAGCCATATGATAAAGCTCACACCTTAATACTGGCCGATAAAAAATAGGAGAGGTTATAGGGTTAAACCGAAGTTCATGGCTACTAGCACCAAGTCAAATATGTCGACTACACCGTCTTTATTCACGTCCGCTAGTTCATTCCAACGTTCATTTCCGGGATAGGAGCCAAATGCTAGGCCAACCGGAGCAATGTCTAGTATGTCCACTTTTCCGTCTCCGTTCAAATCTACATTGATTTCAACAAATTGAACAGTTATAAGCTGCCATGTAGTATCGTTAAGTCCCTCACTGTCTATAACCGTTAAGGTTACGTTGAAGGTTCCATTAGACGTGAAAACATGAGTAGTTACAGGACCTGTTTCAACGATCTCTGGAGTTCCATCGCCAAAGTTCCAGATGTAGCTAATGATTGTACCGCCATTTGGAATAGAAGCCGAGGCATCGAAAGTAACGGGTCTACCTGCAAAAGGTTCAAGAGGCGAGAAAGTAAACTCAGCATGAGGCGGTTCTGGAGCGGCAGGTCCCACATACTTGTAGTTTCCATCTATTTTTGTGGCTGATATTTCGCCCAATCCCGCATTTAATAGTTTTGTGTCTGCGTTGTCTATGTTAAGGAGACACGATACTGTTCCGGCTGGCGGAGTATAGGTTATTTCGAGTTCAATTATAGCTAAGAAGCCGTTTCCCGTGAAGGTAACTGCGCCAGCAAGTTCAGTAGCACCTACTAGGACTCGTTCGTTTACACCATCGCCATCATTGTCGTAAAAAGACGGCCCGAGAGGCATTTGCATTTGCCCATAGAAGACATAATTTGGATCGGTCATTGGAAGCCATGTGCGAGTAATGTTCAAAAGCGTGTCATTAACAATTAGGTTAACTTGAAAGCCGAATAGGTTGGTTACATCATATACCCATACCGTGGCGTTAAATCGTGTGCCAATGGGGGTGGTGTCGCTTGAGAATGTGAAGGCACCGTTACCGGTTTTGGGATTAATTATTCTTACCTCTGTGACTTGTTGTATTGTCGTTGAAGCTGATGCTGCTTTTACGTTTAGAGTTGCAGTTAGTAGAATTAAAACTGTTATGACAAGTAAGGCAATTTTTGTTTTCATTGTTCTCCCCTCTCTTATCTTATCTTTTGCTCATTATTAGTTTTATAGACTGCTTTATAGGTTGTGGAAGAAATTTCTATGGTGAATCTCCTTTTAATATTTGCTTCTTTGAGTTGAATTAGAAAATTAAATAAAAGGGCTTTTCTCTGAAAGAAGAAAAGGATGGGAAAAGCTGTTGAGGTGGACGGTAAAGTTAACGTTAGTTGTCATGGCGTTATGCATAGCCCTTGTTCCGTTACTTGCATATTTTGTTGGCGGTTGGCAGGCCTATTGGGGACATGCTTCGATAGCCATAGTTTTTAGCATACTAGCTGTTCTGATTAAAACGAAATATTATTGGGAGGAAAATTAGATGGCTTCGCCAATTCCAGAGGCGACATCTGAACTAGCCCTAGCCGTTTTTGTAGCCATAGGCTCATTTCTAGCCTTTAGTTTTTTTCTAGGCTTTTACATGCGTAGAACCGCAAAGAACTTTGAAGGATGGCTTGTGGGGCGGAGAGACATAGGTCCCTTGGTTACTGGCTTTGCGTTGGTTGCTTCATATCTTAGTGGCTGGGCAATTTTTGGTAATGCTGGTCTTACTTATACATATGGCTGGTCTGGAAGCTGGCTTGTTGGCACAGTAAGCATAATGGGGATAACCATCTGTTTGGTACTTGGCTATCGAATGCGGAGATATGTGGCATTAGGCGCGCGAACAGTCCCTGAAATGCTCAAAATAAGATTTGAAAGCCGTTTTATCCAAGCATTAGCAGGGATAACTATGATAATTCTCCTTCTAGTATACTGTGTTGGACAATATAAAGCCATGGCTACTGTGTGGACAATGACAACTGGAATGCCCTTTCATGGAAGCCTTCTTTTCACAGCCATATTGGTCTTAATTTACATAGCTATAGGTGGCTATGCCGGAACCCAGTGGGTTTCAAGCTTTCAGGGGATTTTACTTACAGTTGTGGGATGGATTTTAGGCGTAGCTGCTCTTATCTGGGCTGGTGGGGCAACATTAATTGCAGACCGGTTAGCCTTACAGACATACACTGTGCCTGGTGGGAATACAACTTCGATTCCTTTAGACAAGTATGTTTTGCCTCTACATGCTTCTAGCGGTCTCGCTTTTCCAGGCGTAGACTATATAGGCGCAATTGCTACGGTTTTTATGTTTCTATTCATGGCTACTGGCTTTCCGCATAATATTGCAAGGTTCTTAGGTGTCAGAAAAATTAGCAAGAGAGAGTACTGGACAATGTTCTGCATACTTGTTATAGGTGGATTAACGCCTTTATGGATCGGAGTAGTTGGACTTGCTGCTCGAAGTGTTTGGGGAGATTCACTGATGAGCCCCCGTTTTTGGCCGATGTATGGTGATTCAGCCGCCGTATTGACGAGCATAAGCATTGGTGTGCCATTAGCGGCATTGTTTGCTGCAAGTGTTTTTGCGGCTGCGGTAGCAACCTTGGCGGGAATGTCCATGATTATGGCGGCTAATGTAACTCGAGATATAGTTCACAATTTACATCCGAGATTTTCTCCTCAAAAACTCCTATGGCTTACCCGTTTTATGCTTATCCCCTTCATTGCAATACCCTTATGGTGGGTTTTTACAGCGCCCCCACCTATCCTTTCAGAATTTATGGCGAGCTCTGCTGTAGCTCAAGCTGGCATCTTCTTTTTCGTAGTTGGCGTTTCGATGCACTGGAAAAGAGCTACCAAGTGGGGCGCTTCAGCAACTATGATTTATGGATTGATTCTCGCTCTACTTCATCCCAAGGCTTATGGAGGCAATTTCGGTCTTAATCATTGGGGCATCTGGGCTTTAATGTTGATGTTCGGATCAGCAGCAGTATACTTTTGTGTAAGTTTAATAACCAAACCCTTGCCGCAGGAAAAACTTACTACATTGTTTCCGACGAAACATTGATCTTTTGAAATTTCGATCATGTCTTGAGCCAGAACGATGCATTATATGTTCATCATTACTCATTAACGCATTAAGATTGGTCTTTTATAATTGATTTGATTTTCTAGGGTTCCAAGAACCACAAAGAGGAAGAGAGGTGTTTAAAAGTTAGGGTTTTAAATACTGTTTGTGGGTGGTGCATATGGTTCTTGACGATCTGAAGGTCGCTGGTTTGATAAACCGTAAAATAGATGAACTGCTTCTGTATGGAAAAAAGGTTCGGGAAAACTTGGATTTTCTCCTTGGGAAATTCCACCAAATTAAGAAACTTTCGAAGCGTGAAATGAGCTTTGAAGCTTCGGTTTTGGAACCGTTTCCGCTAGAAGACTATGTCTACTCTTTAAAGGAAAATTTCCAGGATATTTCAGAGCTTAAAGAATGGGCGGTCAACTGTTTAGCTGACAAGGTTATAGTAGCGGTTGACGGTAGCCAAATAGGCTTCGACCAGCATATCACACCTAAAGTCGCTATGGTTCAAACAGGCTATAACGTCATGATTCGAAGCAAAAATTTAGATGGTTGCACAGCTTATCAGGGAACTTTTCCAAAATTTTATACGCCAAAAGATTTGACGAAAGTTTCAGACGAGGGCGCTGAAACAGCTAGTAGTGCAGCTATCCATTATTGGCGTTGGGAGCATGAGATAAAAACCACAAAATGTGTCATTATGAAGTTACGTGGAAAAGATGCTGAATGCATAGCATGTGTAGACAAAAGAGATTGCCCATTATCGTTTCCATCTCTAGATACCGATGCGGAAATTATAGTACTGTTAGACGGAACACTCATCTTATCCTTCCTTTCACCAATGATTAGAAAAACATTCCGGGAAACTTACATCAGAAATTTAGAGGATCTCATTCTTTTATGTGAAAAGAATGATATAGCCATTGCAGGATATATCGTTAACTCCAACGCGCGAGAAGTCGCTAAATCATTGTGGTCACTGGTTGCTAAACAGAAAATTGACGACCGCGAATTGCCTACAGATGCTTTCCTTTTCAATAGGTATTTGAAACAATTTGGGGATCGAACGCCTTTCATTCTTTCCCATCGTAATATTCTGAATGAATATAAAAACTATGGCCGAAGAATAGGTTTTTTCTATGTTAGAATTGACTCACAGATGCCCACACGAATAGAAATACCTTCTTTTGTTTATGAGTTGGATAAACTGAATGTTCTGTGGCGTTCCATCGCCGCGGAATGCGTTCTCGGAAGAGGATACCCCTACACGTTAGCGAGAGCACACGAACTAGCGGTTATAAAGAGCGAAGATCGAAATCGGTTCTATCGGATACTTGACCAAGTGTTAACAGTTCACGGAGGATGCGTGAAGATTTCATCCAAAAATCGAAGGAAAAACGTTCAGATAATATAAACGTGAAATTGTAAGATTAGAGGGAAATTCTAAATGGAAGGAAACTTTACACGTTAATGGATGAGATAAGCTTATGCGAACTTACGGGGGCTGTTTAGTTTGAAAGTCATAGGCGAGGTAATTGAAGGGGAACTTAACAAACTTGTAGTGGCGCTTCACAGTCCGAAGGTTAGGCCAGAGGCTGTTCAGCCCAGGCTAGGCGACTTCGTGTGGATAAAAACCAACGAAATACGGATTTTAGGCGTGGTTTCACACATGCGTTTCCATACAAGAGAACATCCACAACCATTGGGATTAACGCCTGAGCAGGTTAAAGCCGTATTACCCGATATAGAAGATGTAATTTATGCCAATGTCATGAAACTTGTGCATGTCCCTGTCTTGGGCTACTTTGAAGATGGAAAGGCATACCATGTAACTCCACCATCACTGCCAAATATACATGATGAGGCGTATATAGCCGATGACAACATCGTAAAAGAGTTCCATCAACAAGAAAACCAATTATGCATTAATTACTTACCTCGGCTCTTAAGAGAAGATGTGGAAAACAAGGCAGAGGTTTTGGCAGTAATATACAAACGGTTACACAATATCTTAGATCTAGAGCTAAAAGAATTTTTGAAACAGCTTAATTCCGCTTATCAGGAAGCCAGAGGCGAACAGCTTCCCACATCCTTTGCCATGCTGCTAAACCGACTGATAAGGTGAAAACTATGGGTGAAATAGTTGGAAATGTAGCTTGGGCAGAGTTCCCTGATAAAATCTACATTGCTAAACATGAAACTGCTGAAATCTATTTAGGAGACCTGCTGAAAATTGTGGATTTCGTAAATTCGGAAAAGGAGTTTCTTATACGTGTAACTGGAGCTTTCCAAGCTCAAAGCGTGGAGGCTTTGGCAACAGCTCGAAGGATAATGAGCGACCCAAACTTCCGAGAAGTAGCTGAAGCGAGAGAATCAGGCGAATTCTTCATTGGAACCTTGTTGTGTTCTTTCAAGTATGACGAAAATAGAAACAAAAAACCCTATATTCCGAAACAACTGCCTTCACGGCATTCAGACGTTCGCTTACCAGATTATGAAGACTTGAAGTTCATCGAAGAGCTTAAAGGATTAGGTTATGACTTGGAAGTAGGAACCCTACGGGTTAGAGGAAACTATAAAGTAAAGGTACGATTGAAAGGAGCAGATTTGTCTAGGCACATTGCAGTTTACGCCATTACCGGTAAGGGTAAAACTGGCTTTGTCAAAACCTTAATATACGCAATTGCCAACGCTCCAGAAGGCAAATACGGTGTTCTTGTTTACGATGCACATGACGAATACTATAAAACAGTTCAAGCTGGACTTGTGGGGCTACAAGAGTTAGGGATGGAAAATATTCATTATTATGATTTGCACGAAACTGTGACTCCGAAAATTTCTTTAACCTCGATCTCTCCTAACGATTTCTTCTCAATTTTTCCTGAACTAACACCAGCCCAAGTAGACGCGTGTATGTCGATGAATGGCCTTTTTGGAGAAGAATGGCTTGTGGAACTGTTAAACCTTAAACCAGAAGACGTGGATATTTTTTGTAAGGAAGAACTCAAAGGACTTGTTAAGGATGTTACGTTAAAGCCACTAATAAGAAAAATCCGAATACTAGCTTCCCGCCCCTGCTTTGTAGAAAGAGCAGCTAGAGACCTAATAAAGGAGATTAAACAAAAACTTGACGCTGGGCATATATGCATAATCAACACTCGCAACTTAACCGATGTAGAAGAACGGGCGGTAATAAGCATCTTAACATCTAAGCTTTTAGAAGAGCGAAAGAAACTGCTCGACACAAACCCGGAAAGGCTTTTTCAAAAGCCATCTGTGCTGATCGTACTTGAAGAAGCACTAAGCGTTCTAAGCGAAAGAGTGTTACGGCGGGGCACTAACATATTTGTTGAACTGGTGAGAGAAGGAAGAAAATACAAGGTAGGACTGCTTTGCGTAGTTCAGATCCCTCATCGACTTGACCCGGACGTAGCAGGAAACATAAACACCAATGTCATCCTTGGATTGGCTCAAAGTCGGGGGAGACACGCTGTAGCTGAAAATGCAATGGATGACATGGATCCGTTGGTAAACGAGATGAAAATGTTGGACATAGGCGAAGCCATAATTTCTTATCCGCATAAGGGTGAGGTGCCCTTCCCATTACCAGTGAAAATTTATCATTTCAATGAGTTGGTAAAACAGCACCGTACGAAGGTTACTTCCGAGCCAAGGCCCAAGTTGGACGAGGCGTTCATGGAGTGAGGAAAGTTGAATCCGGTAAGGTTTATACACGCTTCTGATGCTCATCTTGGATATAGACAGTATCACCTTCAAGAAAGGCAGCAGGATTTCATGAATGCCTTCCAAGAGTTTATTGAGAAAACTAAGGAACTGTCACCTGACTTCATTGTTTTCGCGGGGGACTTATTTAACGACCCTCACCCATCAAACGTTGTTTTGAGTTCAGCCATAGAATCTATAGACAGTTTGAAACTGCCCTTCTTAGTTGTTCCAGGCTCGCATGACGCGGTTTACAGCAGCAGTGTGGGAACTGTTCTTGATCCATTGCACAAAGGCGGACACATACAGTACCTACCTCTTAAACCGTTCGAGTTCGGGGAAGTATATGTTTACGGCATGAGAAACTTTCGCACACGCATCGAATTCGAAAAATTTGGAAAGGAATTTTTTAGGAAGCATCCGCCGACACCGAAAGGTAAATATAACATCTTTGTACTGCATCAAGGCGTTGATTTTTCCAAACTAAATCTGCATCCAGCAGAGGTAGAGCTTTATCCGGGCGAATTACCGAAAGGATTCCAGTACTACGCCTCTGGACACTTTCACATGCCTGCTTACTTTCGTTTCAACCAAGGATTTTACGCTTATTCAGGAAGTCTTGAAACAACCGATTATACGCAGTATGAGTATGAGAAGGGCTTTTACTTAGTTGAGGTTGAGAGCGATGGAGAAACAAAGATTACACGGATTCCGATAACTCATTACCGGAAATTCAACATTGTTAAGGAAGATTTTAGCGGCCTTGATGCAAAGGATATCGAGGAAAAGGCGCGAAAACTAGTTTCTGAAGCAGATGAGCAAGGATGCATCTTAGTTCTAGTTATGGATGGAACGCTTCCCCGCGGAGTTTCCAGGGTGGACGTAAACTACGAGTCAATAAGGAGAACCGCAGAAAAAGCCTTACATGTAAGACTAGTAAACAACCTAAAAACACCTGAGGAAACCTTAACAAGAATAGAGTTAGCAGAAGCAGAAACAATCTTCGCTAAAGCGGAGAGGATACTTACAAAATATTATTCTGAAGTCTTCAAGGAAAAAGCTGGAAAATACGCATCCTTCACTATTGAACTGGTCAAAATTCTCTCGGACAGGTCCATGAAAGCCAAAGAGCGAACGGTAGTGGCGGAAAAGGAAATTGAGAACTTCTATCGCGTGTGGAAGGAGAGGGAAGACACTTAATGATTATCCGTCGAATAAAACTTAGAGGGATACGTTCCTGGGAAGAAGGAGAAGTAAATTTCCCAGAAGGATTCATCGCCATAGTAGGCCCGAAAGGAGCGGGAAAATCCTCCCTTATAGATGCCATGGAGTTCGCTCTCTTTGGAAGTGAAGCCTTTACTGAATATAAGCGGATAATTCGCGATGGAATGCCCTCAGCAGAGGTTGAATTAACCGTAGAAGAAGTTGGAAAAACCTATCGAATAAGACGGGGATTAACCCGAACAGCCCATGGAATAGCTCAGGATCCCTCTAAACTTAGTATAGTGGTAGATAATAAGATTCTTACGAGAAGTAAGGCTAAGGACCTCGATAAGGACGTGAAAACTCTTCTAAAGGTTGACCGGAAACTGTTGGAGTACACGGTTTTGACAAGACAGGAAGAACTTAAAGCATTACTTAATATGACCCCAAAAGAACGTAAGAACGTAATTGATACACTTCTTGGATTGGATGCGTTTGAAAAAGCATGGGAGGAACTCGGCGGCATAATAAGGGGAAAGGAAGGCTATCTGAAAAACCTTGAAGAAACAGCCGCAAAATATGACTTAGAAGCGCTTTCACAAGAATATAATAAAACCATTGACAAAATAGACATAAAAAATAGAGAAATGGAAAACTTGAAACGACGACTAAAAGAGGAGAAAGAGAAGCTTGAAAAGCTAAGACAAGAAATCCAAAAAATGGAAGAGGAAGCCAAGAAATACTTTCAATTGAAACAAGAAATACAACGTCAGAAAGAGCAATTAGCAAATGAAAAGCAACGTATGGAAAGCATAAATGGACAAATAAAGACTTTAAAAACACTTCTGGAAAAAGAAGGAAAGGAAAAAGAAGCCTTAAAAACTAAACTCTTTGACTTGTGGGATCAGATTCGAGACAATGGCTATCAAGGCGAAAGTTCTGTGGAAACTTTAGAAGTTTTTATCACGGAATTGGACATGAAAGTGCAGGAACTAATGACCTCGATAAGTATGGCTCAGAGAAAAATTGAGGAAGAGACAGCTAGAGAGAAAGCGCTTTCGGGAATGGAGAACTGTCCCTATTGTGGGCAACCTCTTTCCACGCACCAGGCAGAACGGTTTCGGAAAGAGAGATTTGAACGAGTTGAAAAGCTAAGAAAAACCATTTTGGAAAACCAAGCTTTACTAGAGGAAAAGAAAGCATTGCGGGAGCTTTTCGGGAAGATAGGTGAAAGCATCCGCAGAACGGTTGACAGATTAAATGCGCAGCATCAACAAATTCAAGAATATGAACAACGAATAATTGTTCTCCAGAAAAATTTAGAGGAAATAAGCATAGAAGTTATCGACATGGAGAATCAGATTCAAGCCCTAGAGAAAAATCTTCCACTCTACGATGAACAAGCGCATATGGAAAAGCGTAACAAGCTACTAAGCCAATCCACTTTTGTGGAAAGATTAGAAGGAGATTTACGTGTTATAGAAGGAGAAATTAGAAACTTAGGGGAAAGGCTTGACGAAATAGTAGATAAAATAAATACTGGAAAGGAGATCCATGAAAAACTTGAAGCGCATAAGCGTATGGTTGATGAACTCCGGACTATAAGAAGGGGATGTACGGCTGTCCTTCCGGATCTAAGAGCTATGTATCTGGATGCTATCCAAGGGCATGTTGAGCGAACTTATGCTTTAATTAACCCAGCCACAAACTTTGGGGTTGGAATAGATGAAAATTATACACCAATCATACGTGTGGGTGCTTATACAAGAAGTTATCGTGATATTTCTGGGGGAGAAAGAACTGAAATTGCATTAGCTTATCGTATAGGCTTAGGAAACGCTATCTTTGAAGCTAGAACTGGTACACCTATGGAACTCTTAATACTTGACGAACCAACGGAAAATTTAGGAAATGAGGAGGAAGACCGTTCTATAGAGAACTTAGCTAAAATGCTTTCCGATTTGAAGGTTAGGCAGATAATAACTATAACTCACGACCAAACTTTCGCAAAATACGCTGATCACACACTCCAAATAAGGAAAGTTTACGGACGTTCTCAAGTGGTAACATGAAAGAAGTCGACCATAAAAATTTAAGGAAATGTATAGCAAGGGAAGCAGCTCTACTTCTCTATACTTCCCAGGAGAAGGAATATAAACAAGCCAAGAGAAAAGCCGCCAAAATTCTAGGCGTTAGAGTTTTACCTAGCAATTTAGAAATAGCCTTGGAACTTGACAAAATAGCTCAAGAAAGAGAAGGAAAAGAAAGAGTTCAAAGGTTAATCCAAATGCGAGAGCAAGCTTTACGCATAATGGAAACCCTAGCAAGATTTCACCCTAAACTTGTTGGAAGTGTTTGGCGTGGGACCATACGCTACAATAGCGACATAGACATAAGCGTCTCCTCAGATAACCCTCACGAAGTATTAGAAATCCTACGGGGAAATGGCTTCAAAATAGAACGAACAGAATGGCAAACAGTGACAAAAAATGGAGAGACAAAATATTCTTTTCATGTTTACGTTGACCTACCGATAGGCAATAAAGCCGAGGTGGTAATAGTTCCATCACAAGAAAGAAACAGCGTTTGGAAGTGCGAAATTTACGGAGATAAAGTAACAGGGCTAACTATAAATCAGCTAAAACAAGTCCTAAAAGAAAATCCAACTAAAAAATTTCTTCCATTTAAGTGTCAATAGAAAATCATGGATTTATAATAAGCAGTTCGCTAGTAGAGAAGACCCTAAGTTATAGCACAACTATGCGACAGTTATCTTTTTCTTTTTATTACAGCTCTAATCAGAACCGCTTGCCAAAGCTAAAGCCGACTTTCCCTTTTTCTTCAGAAATTCTTCTGGCAGTATTTTCCACTCTATCGTGAAGCAGTTCCCAAAGCCAATCAACAAATTCGCGTACATTTTTTGTTTGAATATATACATCTCCCGGCCCGTAAACCTCGGTAACCAGGCCTTCTCCTCCGAGTATGGTAGATTTTAGCCCGCCAAACTTTCTTACCTTGTATTCACAAGTACTATCAAATGCCACCAGATGAAAGTTGTCTACAATCAAAGATTCACCATTCTTTAAGCTGTGATGGTCTATGGCTCCGAAAGCATTTACGAATAGATCGCCTTCTCCTGAAACCTTAAGCATGAACAAGCTTTGACCAAAAAGCCCTTTAGTAAATCCTTGCCACTCTGTATCTAAATGAATTCCACTTGTAGAGGCTACGTAGGCGGATTTTTGAAGAATTGATCCTCTCCCAGCTTCTATTCTGAAATGCTTTATATCTCCAACTGGTGCAGGAACAAAACCAACCTTCCCTGGACCATCTTCTGCGATATATTCATTAACAAAGAAAGATTCAGCGCCAAGAAAAGCTGTTTTGAGACTTTTCCAAAAGCTTTTCTTCTCCCTTTTTCGTGTTTGTACCTTAATGGTGGGACTCATATATACCATGGCACCAGCTTCGGCTACAATGACTTCCTTTGGTTCCAGATTGACTTCTAAAAGGGAATACGCTGGATTATATTTAATTTCATACTTCATACCAGTCCCCTCATTATTTCTGCAATAGCGCATAAAAAATTACTGTGAAAGAAATAACAGGTTAAGAGTGCTTTCCGGTGATTACTATCTGCTGGGTTGCAAAGATTACGTAGGCTTATGGCTAAACCATTCTTTTAATGAGATCGTTTATGGCCTTTCCTCGATATCCGGCTTCTCCACCTGCTCGGTAGCTTTTCTTAACCTTGCCTTTGAAGCCTTTCGAGGGCGGATGAAGCCTAAAGAAGGGTTTCACGCCTTGCAATTTATTGTAGCTGATCGAACAATTGTAAATGGCTTCCACAAGTTCCTTTAAAGAGTTGAATCCTAGCTTTTTAACAGACTCCTCGGTTATTCGTTTATCACCTAAAAGTCGACCACGCTTTTCAATGAGCATTCGAACTGTTTCTTTAGTGGCTTCGCCCCAAGTCACGTAGTTCTGAACTTCTTTTAGCATTCCCAAATAAGATGGGCGATCATCAATCAGCACAGCATGGTAATTTTTGTTCATGTTAAGCATTTTAAGCGTGGCACGAACATCTCGAGAGGCAGCTATCACGCCTCGAACTCTAACTGCAATAAGGCATTTATAGTTATTTCCGCTTTTGGCCTTGCTCACCTATCTCACCCAATCTGCGGGAGTAACTAACTCGTAACTTTTCTTTAAAGCATCGAAAACGGCGTGAGCAAAGGATGGAACTGTTCTAGTTGGACCATAGCTTCGAGTCCAGCAGTCCTTAATTCCAGCCAGACCTAGGATTATTTTTGCCACTTCCCCAGCCACAAGTCCAAGTCCGCGAGGACCAGGTATTATTACAAGACGTACTCCACCGCATTTTCCTTCAACTTGGAAGGGAAGAGAATGAGGTTTTCCACATCCACATTCCCAGCTTCCACATCCTCGGCGGATGGGAGTTATTTTCAAACGTGCGTTTATAGCAGCTTTTTCTATAGCTGTTCGCACTTGTCTAGCTTTCCCAGAGCCTAAGCCCACATAACCGTCTCGGTTTCCTACGGCGACTATAGCCTTAAATCTGGATTTTTCTCCTGCGTCGGTTTGTTTCTGAACCAAGTTTATATTTATCACTTCTTCTTGGAGGTCGGGTAAGAGCACATCAACTATTTCTGGTTCGCGTAGTGGCAGCCCTTCTATGAAGACCTCTTCGATGGAGGTGATTTTTCCTTCTTGGATTAGTTTTCCTAATCTGGTTCGTGGAACCCATTCTTCGATATTTAGCCGAGTTGTTGGACGGTAACGTCTCACTCCTTCTTTTTCCTCCTTCTTACACTTTTCTTTCTCCCAGCAGGCTTTCTTGCTGTCTTTTTGGGTTTCCTAACTTTTTTAAGCTTTTCAGCCTTCTTAGACTTAGGCTTAGCTTTCTTGGGTTTAAACGATGAAATAATTTTCTCCTTGACTTTGGCGAAGTGTTGGGGGAGCTTTTCTGGCGGAAGCTTCTTTGCTAAGTACTGAGAGAACCGTTTTCCGTATTCTTCTGGATCAATTTTAAGGTTTTTAGCGAATTCAGCTATGTGAACCCCTTCTATCCTTTTTTCATCTGGAAGCTTCTCATTGCTATGAGGTACATGAAGTCCTGCGTCAACGGCGCCTTTTAAGGCTGCAAATATCCTTGCACCTTTAACTGGTTCATGAAGCCCTATATCTAAAATGACTTCCTTAACGCCCTTCGCGAGGGCTTTGAAACCGCAGAGGAGCCCAGTTAGGTAAGCGGAAGGTAAATTTCCACAGTGAGCTTTCCAACCATATTTTTTCATGAGCTCTTGGGTGTGGGCTGAAACAATCACTTCGTCACCTTGAGGTTTGGCTTTCAGAACTTGGACGATCATATGGTTTAAACTTCCCCGAACGACAAGGCGAGGTTTACCTGAAATTATCAATGCTCTTCTAATACGATAGTTCGTTTTGCCCTCTAATCTTCGCCGGAAGGGCAGCCGATATCGTGGGCCCCTAGCCATGTTCTATCTTTTCCTCCAAAGGTTGTTAGCTTTTAGGTAACGCTCCATTTCCGCGATAGACTTAAAGGTTCCGCTACCAGCCATCCGATAAACCTTGCGATAAGTGCTTACAGTAATTATTTTCTTTGCCTTTAGTTCGCGTAGTCTTCGGCGTAGAGACCTTATTTTTCGCATCCAAGCCTCTTTTTTAGAGATTCTTGCTCCGGAACTTCCAGTTCGGCTTCCTGGGCCGCGTCTTAAACCTTTTTTCCTTTTCTTTCGTAAGACTCGAGTTCTAGCTCGACTTATGCCACTTTCTTTTAATTTTTTAATGGCGCCTTCATGTATGAGTTTCTTTATTTCTTCGCGAGTTATAGCCATCTGGACATCGTCTATCCGTTCTGGATTGATCCATACGCGATTTTCGCCTATTTTTAGAATTTCAGCGGCTAGGCGGCGTTGATTTTTCAGGCTCATTAGGTTTTCCCCTCCGTTTCTTCTAATGTTGCAGTTTCAACTGTTTCTTCTATTTCTGCGGTTTCTGGCGTCTTAGGTGGATTTAAAACACGTATTCCTTTTTCTTTGGCTCTTAATAGAATTTGAGCACGTTTCTTCAGGCCAACCGTATGGGCGATTCGTGCTGCTTGAAGAGTAGGATTTATCTTTTCTAAATCATCTACATTTCGAACTATTACTTCTTTATATCCTGAGGGATGTAATCCCCTAGCTTTTTTAGGAGCTCGATAGCCGATGTTTACTGTTGCTGGCCACCCTTTTATTTTCCTTCGCATTTTATTGTCTAATCCCTTAGGTCTCCTCCAGTTTTCTTTTAAGCGAACATAACGCCAACTTTCCTGTCGAACAAAAACTGGCTTCTTCTTTTTTAGTTGCTCTCTGATTTTTAGGGCCTTCCGTTTCTCTCTTGAATCTTTCATTGTTTCCTCTTTGGTTCTTTTCATTCTTGAGTTCCCTCTGTGCGTTCATATACGTATATGCCATCTAAAAACACTCGTGGATCTTTGTTTTTGACTTTTGTTGCCTGTTCGATGTTTGCTGCAGTTTGACTTACGTGTTCTAGGTTTATGCCTTGGATTATTACATCTTCGCTTTTAACTATGACTTTTACGTCGTCACCGACGATTTTGGCTTTTCTAGGGCTTCTTTCGCCCGTGAAATTTTCTATTAAAATTGTTTTACCTTGGACTTTTACGGATATGGGAAAGTGAGAGAAAACTATTTTGAGCTTGTAAGTAAAACCCTTCGTTACTCCGGTTATCATATTTCGAATATGAGATGCAATTGTTCCAACGAGAGCCGCTTCGTTTTTACGGGGCCAGTGTGCCCTCACAATTATAGTGTTCCCTTCCCTTTCAATTGTGAGAGGAGCTGTGGAAAAGCCCCGGGTTATTGTTCCTTTTTCGCCTTTCACTGTAACTATTTTGCCTTCGATTTGGACCTCTACACCTTCAGGGATTTGAATTGACTTCACTTCTTCTATGGTCTTCATGGGTTCACTCCTCTTAGTACACGAAGGCTAGGATTCTTCCTCCAGTGTGTTTTGTCTTTGCTTCTTTATGGGACATTACTCCGTGGGGAGTGGATATTACTAGTATGCCTATCTCTCTGGATGGTAGGAAGCGTTTTTCCCATTCTTCGAACTCGTTTACTTTTATTGGGTACCTGGGTTTTACGGCGCCGCATTTGTTTATTCTGCCGAGAAGTTGAACTCGAAATTTGCCTGAGCGGCCGTCGTCAATGAATTCGAATTCGCCTATATATCCGTTAAGTTGCATGACTCGTAATACCATTCCTAGCAGTTTAGATGCTGGGCTAATTATGCATTCGCGTTTGTTTCGCATTTCATTGTTCATTATTGTTGTCAGTCCGTTTGCCACCGTGTCCATCAGTTTAACCTCTATTCATATTTCTTAAATCCGAGTTTTTGAGCAATCTCCCTAAAACATTGACGACATATATATAAATTGTATCGGCGGATAACTGAACCGTAAGCGCCACAACGTCTACAGGGTCGGCTACCTTTTCCATATTTTCGTTCTTTTTTAGGTTTTTGTTTAGCCATACGCGTTCACCATTTTTATACGATTTCAACTCCAGTCAATTCTTTAATGAAAAGCATAGCTTCTTCTGGTGTGAGCTTGTGATGTTTGCCGATTTTTTTCTTTCTTTCTATGCGTCTATACTTAATGCGTTGTCCGGGGCGACATAGTGAAACACAGACATCCATGCCGAAAATGCCAAGTTCAGGGTCGTATTTCATTCCCGGGATTTCTATGTGTTCTTTTATTCCGAAAGCGAAGTTGCCGTGTTCATCGAAACAGCTTTTAGAGAGCTTGTTATCAACGGCTTCCAAGGCTTTTTGTAGAAAATCAAGAGCACGTTGTTTTCTAAGTGTGACCAGGCAAGCAATAGGCTCGCCTTTCCTTATGCCAAAGTCGCGGATTGTCTTTTTGGCTTTCCGTTTGCATGGTTTTTGTCCAGTGAGTTCTTCTAAGACTTTGGTTGCCCTTTCAAGGGGTTCACCTGACTTACCTACAGATATGTTTACCACTATTTTTTCTATTCTTGGTTTAAGCATGGGATTCTGTTGCCATTTTTTACGTATTTCCTCTTCTGACATCCTAGTCACCTTCTGGTAATGATATTAGGGATTGGTTTTCGCCGATGGGAAAGACGTAGTTCAATCTAGTTTTGAAAGTATTTCCTGCGGCGTCCTGAATGGTTGCCAGCCAGTTTCTACGTTTCTGCCCTTCTCTTTTCTCAATTTCAACTATTTTTCCATGTTTACCCATGTTTTTTCCGCTGGTGATTATGGCTAGAACTCCTTCTTTCAGTTTAATGTGCTCTAAAATCTCTTTTTCTGGGAGTTTTATCTTTAAAACGTCCAGTGTTGTATACACATCCTCAACGGGATTCGCGGGTTCAGCCACTTTTATTAGGAGATTATAGCCATCATGTAGATTTAGTTGAATATGCCCATTTTTTATAAGAGTCTTGTTCTCAATTCGACAAAGCTTGAAATTTGCTTCTTCAGCTGGTATTGGGTGAAGAATATACCCTTTAGGTGAAGGAAGCACACGATAGGTTTTTTCCGCTTCTTTTATGTGAACAACATCCATGAGCCCAACTGGAAAATCATCCTTGCGTCGCATCTTACCGTTAACCAAAACTTTTTGGTTTGAAATTATTTTTTTTGCTTCTCTTCTAGTTTCAGCGAACCCCAAAATGTCGCGGATAATCATGCCTAGGGGCAGACAATTTTTAAGTGAATATGGACCAGGGGAAGGTCTTATTGCCCATACGAACTGTTTTTTGGAGATAGGCCAGAATTTTGGAGCTGGTTTACGTTTTAAATGTCTTTTTGCGCCTTTTTTTCCCATTAACTCCTCCCCGTTTTCTTGTTCTTGGCAGTTTTAGCGGTTTTTGTGGTTTTCTTAGAACGTTTAACCGTTTTACGTTTCACACGTTTTGTGCCTATTTTTGATTTTTTAGTCTCAGGTTTTTCTTCTTTTTTCCGCTTTTCCCGAGGTTTAACCTTTGTTTTTCCAGCCTTAGGTTTTTTCGGCTTTTCCGGTTTCGATTCTTCTTTTTCTTTTTCCTGTTTTTTAGCTACTGCTCTCTCGATGGCTTTAACGGCTTCTTCAAAGGCTTTTCTTGCAGTTTTCTTTCTTTCTAAGATCTTTTTCCGCCATTTGTCGTCTAAGTTTAGTTTAGTTACCATGACTTTTGATGGGTGAATAGCTACGAATATTGTTGTACCGTCAACTTTCTCACGAGTTAGCCCTTCTATAAAAACACGATATTTTCTGCGGTCAACCCTTGCGATTTTTCCTTCGAACCCCCTATGGTCTCCCCGAGTTACCGTAACAGTGTCGCCTACTCTTACGGGTAGAGATTTTACGCCATGGGATTTTTGGAGCTCTGGCGCTAAAGGTGCTGTGAAATACTTGTAACGCCTGTGCAGTGGTGCTTGGAACAACATTTTTCTTTGTTTTCTAGGTTTTGTGACCTGCATGACATGTTCTCCTATACAATTATACTTGCAGCACTAGCTATTCTAGGCCATTTTTCAGCTGCCTCTTTTGCCACTGGTCCTCGAATTTCAGAGCCCTTCATTTCACCTTCTGTAGTCATTATTACAGCTGCATTGTCTTCAAACTGAACCCATATTCCTTCGGAACGCCGGAAGGGTTTCCGTTGTCTAACGATTACAGCTTGAAAAATTTTTTTACGCATATCTGGGGTTCCACGTCTTACAGAAACCGTTACCATGTCACCTACTGCGGCGGTTGGAACCCTTCGCAACCTTCCTTTATATCCCATTACCTGTATCAGCCTTAATTCTCTCGCACCTGTGTTATCGGCACATTTAAGCATGGAACCAGCGGGTAAACCTCGGGAAATTTTCGGTCTTTGCCCTATTAATCCTCGGGCGAAAAAAGCTCTTCTCGCTCTAGCCGCCATTTTACTTTTCCTCCAATCTTTCTATTACAACAAATGAAACAGTTTTGCTTATAGGTCGACATTCAGCTATTTTAACACGGTCACCTTCTTTCGCGTTTATACATGGCGGATTATGCGAAGGAATCCGGCTTCGACGCCGTTCGTATCGTTTGTATTTTGGAACATAATGTAGGTAATCGCGCTGGACGATTACGGTTTTATTCATCTTAGCACTTACCACAGTGCCTTCCAAAACTCTTCCCCTAATTGGGAGTTCACCGTGAAAGGGACAATTCCGGTCTTTGCATGTTTTTTTAGGTTTCTTTAATACCTGTGCCATTACCATAGTCTCCTTATACGTTTTTTTAAGCGGTCTTCAGGGCGGCCAACTAGAAGCTTTCCGTTAATTTCTACGATTGTTCCATCTGGAAAAGTGAAGTGGAAGACGGCGATTTCCTTTACTATCTTCTTTTTTTCTCCTTTATGAAGTATGGTGAAAGTGTTTTTTGTTTCGTCAATTACCTTGCCTGAGATTTTTGTATAGGTAGGATTTGAGCTTTTTACGATTTTTGTTTGGAGCCCGATAAATTCATGTTTTATTATGGCGGGTGTGACTTTCATCCTTTGGTTTCTCCTTTAGTTTTGAGTTGTTCTTCGTGCTCTATTGTTAGTATTCGAGCTATGGTTTTTCGGATTTCCCTTATTCTGGAAAAGTTTTCAACGGCTCCTCCTGCTTTTATCATGGTTTTTAGTCGCATAAGCTCTGTTCTTAGCTCGTTTAGCTTCTTTCTTCTTTCGTTGGAGGACATGTCTCGAATTTCTTTTACCCTTAAGATTGGCATTAATCAGTCTCCTCCTTTTCTTTATTTGCTTTCTCAATAGTTTTCTTGTCTGGCTCTCCTTCAGCCTTGGGCTTCTCGGGCTTTGATTCCCTCGTTTCCTCCTCTTTTTTTGTTTCCTGCTCAGTTGGAACTTCGGCTTTGACTATTGGAATGGTTTCTTCTTTTTCAGTTTCAGCCTCTTCTTTGATGAATTCTTCTGGAAGAGCTTCAACTATTTCGAGTTTGTCTGGGAATTTTGCGTCTGGAGGCATTATTCTTACTTTTACTCCGTAGATTCCGGGTTTGAGTTGGACGTGGATTTCGGCTTTGTGCATGTATCGCATAGGTGGGTCTCCGCTTTTAGGCAGATACCCGGCTCGGAATTTCTCGTATCTGGCACGTTCTGTTCGAAGTTTTCCGCTTATGATTATTTCGGCGCCTAGAGCTCCGGCTTCCATGATTTGGTTTAGAGCCCAGTAGGCGGCTCTTCGAAAGTGAACTCCTCTTTTTAGGGCTGCGGCTATTCTGGAGGCAACTATATGAGCGTTAAGTTCAGGGATTTCTATTTCTGAAACGGAAATTTGGGGATTAGGAAGATCAAATTTTTCTTCCAAGGTGTGGGCAAGTTCTCTTATGGTTTCTCCGCCACGTCCGATTACTATTCCCGGACGCATGGCGTAGATAACGATATGTGTGCCCAGTGGAGTTTTGGTTATTTCCACTCCACCGTATCCGGCTCTGTCCAAAACTTTTTGTAGAAATTCGTCAATTTGTGTCTTTTTAATGGCTTCTTCAATAAAATGTTTGGTAACGGACATTTTAGGCTTCCTCCGCTGGAGTGGGGATTTCTTGTAGGGCAATTTCCACATGCGTCATAGTTTCGAACTTGGGTGAGGTTCTTCCAAAGGCTCTAGGCATATATCGTTTTATTTTCATCCCGGGGTAAGCTGAAGCATGGATTATTCGCATGTTTTCAATGTCTAGTCCTTTAAATTCAGCGTTTGCTTCGGCGTTTTGAAGCACTTTTAGGATCTCTTTCGCGGCTTTTACTGGGTACTTGCCAGCAAAGGCTTTTTGGATTCCATGTCTGTGGGCTTGTTTTTTGGTGAAACGTCGGAAGGGAACGGCTTGTTTCTTTTCTATAACGTTTCGTAGGAATCTTTTGGCTTGACCTAGTTTCATTCCTTTTATGGTTCGGCATATTTCTCTAGCAGATTTATGGGATATCCTAAGCTCTCGACCGCTTGCTCTTGCGGTTCTTTCTGGATCTAGCTCGGTTATGGAGTACCTCCATTCTGGCACTTTCGCTATGCTCCTTAACTGTGCAAATCAACTGAAGTATGGTGATTTATATCTTTTTTTATTTAGATTTAAAAGCGAAACGCGTATGGCTTGACTAAGAACTAGAAAAGCTTTTACTTTTCGGGTTCGGTGTTGTTCTTGGTCAGGGTTTATGGGAACTCCTTTTAGAGTTTTAGCGGAACTTTGCGAGAGACTTGAAAGAACGTCAAAGCGTAATTTAATGGTGGAAATGGTGGCGAATTTGTTGGAAAACCTAGATCATGACGAGGTTGAGCCAGCTGTTTCTATGATCTTGGGTAGAGCTTTTCCGCGGTGGGATTCACGGGTTCTAGAAGTGGGCTGGATAACCTTAACAACAATTATCCAACGATTAACTAAGACAAATTGGGAAGTTTTCAATAACGCCTTTGCAAAAACCGGAGACGTTGGTTCAGCGGTCAAAGCAGTCTTTGAAGCCAGCAAAATTTACAGACAGGCCACTCTTTTAGAGAAGCCTCTAACCATCCTTGAGGTTAGACGAAGCTTTGAAGGAATAGCTGAAGCTTCTGGGATAAGGTCAAGGGAACGTCGAGAGAGGATGGTTGAGGCGTTACTCAGTGTTGCCACACCTTTAGAGGCAAAATATTTGGTTAAAATTCTCATAGGCGAAATGCGAACAGGATTCTATGAAGGATTAATGGAACTAGCTATAGCAAAAACCTTCCATGTTCCGCTAGAAGACGTTAGAAAAGCGTGCATGATGATGGGAGACATAGGCGAAGTATCCGCCCTTTTAAAGTTGCGTGGAAAGGAAGCCTTAGCTCATGTAGGATTCACCATTTTTCGACCCGTAAAGCTGATGATGGCTCAAACAGCAAAAACTGTGAAAGAAGCAATAATAGAGCATGGGGGAAAAACAGCCTTCGAATATAAGCTTGATGGAGCAAGAATACAAATACACAAATCTGGAGGTGAAGTTAAAATTTTCAGCAGAAGATTGACTGATGTTACACAAAGCCTTCCGGAAATCGTTGAACTTATACAAAGGGAGGTCAAAGCTGAGAACGTCATTTTAGAAGGTGAGGTTATAGCTGTAGATGACCAGGGGAATCCTTTACCTTTTCAGCACTTGATGCGACGCTTTAAAAGAATTCACAAAATAGAGGAAACACGTGGGAAGATTCCGATCAAGTTCTTCCTTTTTGATATACTTTACCGAAACGGACAAAGTCTTATCCATAAGCCATACATGGAAAGGAGGAAAATCTTAGGTGAAACTGTAGATGAGATTCGTTTGACTGCCCAAATAGTTACCGGAGATGTAGAAGTGGCTGAGGAGTTTCTGAAGCAAGGGTTAAGCAATGGACATGAAGGGTTAATGGCTAAAAGGTTAAACGGCGATTATACTCTGGGTGTCCGTGGTAAAAAATGGCTAAAGGTTAAACCAGTGTTGGAGCCTTTAGATCTGGTTATAGTTGCCGCAGAATATGGTTATGGTAGAAGACATAACTGGCTTTCGGACTATTATCTAGCGGCAAGAGATGCTGAAACGGATAAGTTCCATGTTATTGGGAAAACTTTCAAAGGGCTAACGGACAAAGAAATTATGGAAATGACGGAAAGACTCAAAAAACTTGTTATAAAGGAGGAACACCGAAGAGTTATAGTTATTCCTAAGATTGTTGTTGAAGTTTTGTATAATGAAATCCAGAAAAGCCCCAAATATGAGAGCAAAATGGCATTACGCTTTGCGAGGATAAGTCGTATAAGAGAGGATAAGACCCCGGAAGAGGCCAGCACCATACAGAAAGTCCGAGAAATCTACGAAAAACAATTCCAGAGAAGAGGTAAGATCACTAAGGAATTCGTTAACCATGATGTAAAACCTAGACGTTCGCCAGCTTGATAAGAAAACTTGTTTCAATGCATGATTAAATACCTTTTAATAGTTTAAAATGTTTACAACCAAACGAAAAATATGAAACAAAGAAAAAGCAGAACTCTTGAAAGTCTTATTCAAAAATTGCAACAAACAAAACCTATGGAGAAAAGCGTTGTTGTCATGCCTGATTTCTTCTTAGATCGAATAGTAACCTATCCGAAGGATTTACAAGAATTAATGAGAAACATGGCTAGAATAGTTGACCAAAAAGGCGGAAGCATAGACGAGATACAGCAGATGGAGCTGCGAGGTGGAAACGCTGTTAATACAGCCTTTGCTCTCGCTAAGCTAGGGGTAAAGGTTCATCCTATAATTTGCACGAACAAGCTTGGATATAGCTTATTAAAATTCTACTTTGATAGACTTGACATAGACCTCTCTCACATAAAAATCCGTAAAGAACTTTCCATAACAACCGCAATCGAGCTTCAAGAAAGGGATGGAAAAGTTAACATTATGCTTCGTGATCTAGGCTCATTAGCCAACTTCGGCCCAGGAGATCTTGCACCCGAAGACTTCCAACTCTTAGAAAAAGCAGACTGCATTTGCGTCTTCAATTGGGCTGGCACGAAGATTTATGGAACACAGCTCGTAGAAAAAATTTTTAGCCGTGTAAAAACGAATGGATGTGGAAAAACTTACCTGGATACAGCTGACCCAAGTCCGAACAGAGAGAAAATTCCTGAACTATTACGGAGAGTTTTGGAAAAGGACCTAGTTGATGTTTTCAGTTTGAATGAAAATGAAGCGTTGCATTATGCTTCATTTTTCGATCGCAAGAAAGTGGCTAAACTTAAAGAACAGTTGAAACTGGACACCGCAGCTAAAGAGAGTGCTAAAATTTTGGCTGCGCATCTGGAGACGCGTATAGATCTACACACAACTAGTTTTGCAGCGTCTATAACTAAGAAGAAGGAAACTTTGGTTCCGGCTTTTAATGTTGATGTTCGTCAAGCGACAGGCGCCGGAGATGCTTGGAACGCTGGGAATATCTATGCAGATTTGCAAGGATTTTCCGTTGAAGCAAGACTAACCTTAGCGAACGCTGTGGCTGCCTACTATATTTCTAGCCCCATAGCAGCTCACCCCACCATATCCGAGTTAATAGGATTTCTGCTCTCTCAAAAACTTCAAAAACCATAAGTAAAGAGTAGTAAAAGAGGGACAGGAAATTGAAGCCTAAACTTTTTGGAACCTCTGGTGTGAGAGCAGTGGTGAACAAGGAGTTAACACCGAGTTTAGCAGTTCAAATAGGCTTGGCCCTAGCAACAAAAACACATAGCGGAAAAATCACCATTGCCTATGATGCGAGAACCTCAAGTTCTATGCTGGAAAACGCTGTAACTGCTGGGCTTTTAGCCGCTAGTGCATCTGTCCATAAGCTTGGAATGCTACCCACGCCAGTTCTAGCCTACTTAACCAAAAAACTAAGGGCGAAAGCAGGGGTGATGGTGACTGCCTCCCACAATCCACCCCAGTACAATGGGATAAAAATCTTTCATAAAGATTCCATGGCTTATGGCGAAAAAAGTCAAATGGAAATAGAGAGGATAATATGGAAAAAAGCTTATAAAAATGCTCAATGGCATGAGATGGGAAGAATTTTTGAAGCAAATGAAGCTCATTACTATGTAAACTTAATCATGAGTTCTATTAGGTTAGAAAGAGAGTGGCGGGTAGTTTTAGATCCTGGGAACGGGGCAACCTCGCTTATAGCGCCTAAGATTTTTCGAAAGCTTGGATGTCAAGTTTATACCATAAACGCCCAGCCTGATGGTTTCTTTCCTGGAAGAAAACCAGAACCTGATGAACATTCATTAAAAAATTTATGCAATGTAGTTCGAGGAGTAAAAGCAGATGTTGGAATAGCCTTTGATGGAGATGGTGATAGGATGGCGATTGTTGATGAACGGGGAGAATTCATAGATTTTGATCGGCTTTTGGCTACTTATGCGGCGTTCTATGCTCGGAAGCATAATTCGCCTGTAGTGGTCACCCATGTCGCAACGTCTATGTGCATTGAAAGAATGGTTGAAGCTTCAGGTGGGAAGGTTATTCGAACATGCGTAGGGGATGTAAACATAGCCTCAGCGATGAAAAAATTTGGAGCTGTTTTCGGCGGCGAGCCTTGTGGCGCTTGGATTCATCCTCAATATCACTATTGCCCAGATGGAATCATCTCTTCGATTCTTGTCCTGAAAGCCCTTGAGGAGGAGAGAAAAACACTCTCGGAATTTCTTTCTGAAGCACCTAGGTTCCCCTTGTTAAAGAGGAAGATGGAATGTCCAAACTCTGTAAAGTATTTGGTAGTAGATAAAGCGGCTGAAGCCTTGCTTGAAGCTTTCCCGAAAGCCGAGGAAGTTTTAAGAGTAGATGGAGTGCGTTTGACTTTGGATAAGGGCTGGCTTTTGGTAAGAGCGTCAGGAACTGAGCCCTTAATACGCGTTACGGTGGAAGCAAACTCGTTAAAAGAGACAAAACAAATAATGAGGAAAGTAGTTCACACTGTCAGGAGCATTGTTAGGAAGGAGTTGGAAACTGGTTGAAAGCTGTGGTTTTAGCCGCGGGCGAGGGTGTAAGGCTCCAGCCGCTCACCTTCACGCGTCCTAAGCATTTACTTCCTGTGGCGGGAAGACCTTTAATTCAACATTTAATTGAAGCTATAAGAATGGCTGGAATAAACGAGATTTTAATAGTGGTTAGATATAAAGCTGAAATGATTAGTGAGTTTTTTGGTAATGGCGATAAATTTGGTGTGAAAATAAGTTATGTTCAACAAGGAGAGGAAAAAGGAACGGCTGACGCTGTTAAAGCAGTGGAACCTTATGTAGAGGAGGATTTTCTGCTTGTTTATGGCGACCTTCTAGTTGAAAATGAAGTCATAAAACGAGTGATAAAAACGCATATACGTGAAAAGGCAGAGGCAACCCTGACTGTTGTCCCTGTTGAAAGCCCTCAACACTATGGTATATTAGCCCTTCAAGGCAACCGGGTTATAAAAATCGTTGAAAAACCAACGCCTGAGGAAGCTCCGACCAACCTAGCCAACGCGGGAATCTATGCTCTCTCTACAAGCATATTCGACAAAATAAGACGGACTTCCCATTCAAAAAGAGGGGAAATTGAAATAACTGACTCGCTTACGCTTCTGATAAATGAAGGAAAAACGGTGTTAGCTGTCACCATTCCTAAGGAAAGCTGGATAGATGTAGGTAGACCATGGGATCTTTTTGAGGCTAACGAATGGAAGCTTAAACGTCTAACGCATAGGATAGATGGACAAATAGAAAACGGAGCTGTTGTCATTGGACCAGTAACCGTGGAGAAAAACGCTAGAATAAGGTCTGGAGCCTATATTAAAGGTCCAGTTTTTATAGGAGCTGGAAGTGATGTAGGCCCCAACTGCTTTATTCGTCCATATACAAGCCTTGGCAAGAATGTTCGGATAGGTAACGCTTGTGAGATAAAGAATAGTATTATATTGGATGAAACTCATGTAGGGCATCTGTCCTATGTAGGAGACAGTATAATAGGTGAGAGCTGCAATCTTGGAGCTGGAACGGTGATTGCGAACTTAAGGTTTGATGGCAAAAATGTCAAGATGCGAGTTAAAGATGAAATTGTGGACACTGGTAGACGGAAGCTTGGAGTGATTTTAGGCGATCATGTTGAAACTGGTATAAACGCTTCTTTTATGCCCGGTGTGAAAGTGGGAAACAATTGCTGGATAGGCCCTCATGTTCTCGTTTCCAGTGATGTTCCACCTGACACTGTTCTGCTGTTAAGGCAAGAGTTAGAAGAGCGGAGGTTAAAATCCTAAATACTTGATTCTACATTTCATTAAAGGGTTAGAGGGAGGTTAAAGGATTGTCAATTATCCAGAGGAGATTCTTTGGAGAGCTTTCGGCTTTGGTAGATAAGACCATAAGTGTAAAGACTGTGGATGGAAAAACATACACCGGGGTTTTGGTTGGCGTAAACCCGGAAAATATGAGCTTATGCCTAGCCGAAGCAAAAGATGAGACTGGAACAAACATGCATCGAATCTTTTTAAATGGAAGCGTTGTCGCCCAAATCTTCAGTGTGGAAAAACCCTTTGATTTAAGAGCTCTAGCTGAACGTTTGGAAAAGGTGTTTCCAACAATGGTTAAGCTTTATGAAGACAAAGGCTTCATATGGGTCATGGACAAGGTAAAAGTGACGGAAAAAGGCGTTGTTGAAGGTTCAGGACCAGCAGCTGAACGTGTTCAAAAAGTCTACGAGCAGTTCATAAGCGAGATAAAAGCATAAAGCTTTTAGATAAACCATCGAAACTGCGGCGTTTCCTTTTCTTCTTTCTTTGTCTTGGGTGACTCAAGTAAACCGAAAGACTCTAAGACGGTTTTAGTCATTTCCACAGCTAGATCCAGTCGAGAGAGATCAATTTTTAGGTTTAAGTATTTGGATACTGTGGATATTGCTATTCGAGCGGCAGCGGCATCTGGATAAAATCCGGGGGTTTCAACAAGTAAAGAGAAGCCTCGAAAGCCTTGAAACTTACCTATTCCTATAAGAAGGCCAGCGACTCCGAAGATTTGTCCAACCATTGTTTCTGCGCCTAGGTTTAACGCTTCACGCAGCGTTTCTTCATCTGAGGCCGCGCAATAAACTCTAGGCTTTTCGATCATTTCCTCACGTTTGTATCCGCCAAGCGTTATAACGAAGTTTCCACCCAAATCCTTGGCGATACCCAAAACTTGTCCACAAAGCTCATATTGCCCGAAAGTTGTTAACGCCTGAGTGTTTCCGTACCATATTATTAAATCTCGTTCGCCTTGTTTCCCTTGATAATAGTAAAGCTCGTTAATGGGAAATTTTGTTTCACCTTCCTTTGTTAAAACTGCCAAGTCCTGGAAAGCTGAAGAACGGATTTCAGCGAAACGTTTAGCTTTAAGTTGCTGAATTAAGTGCAACGCAGCTATGTTAGCCACGAATCCAATTCCAGGCAGTCCTTCGATTAATACCGGGTTTTTCAGTTTCGGCATTTCATAAAACTTTACTTCGCAAACCATAGTATAAGGCTCCCATTTGAAGGTAAATAATTAAGAGAAAGGGCTTGCAATATAAACAATACCGTTTTTCATGGAAGAGGCAGCCAGAGATGGTGGAGTTCGAAGTAAAATATAGAGACCTACTTGGGAGAATCGGTAGACTTAAAACTAAAAGAGGCTATCTGGAAACTCCATTGCTTTTTCCAGTGATAAACCCGCTATCTCAAGTGGTAACGCCCAGGGAGATGTTTGAAAAGTTCGGATGCCAAGCAGTGATCACAAACGCCTACATAATCAAAAGACACTTGGCAAGAGAAGTCACAGAAAAAGGTGTTCATGCGCTATTAGAGTTTGAAGGCGTGGTCATGACAGATTCTGGTGCTTACCAAATTCTCCAATACGGGAAAATCGAAACTAGCCCAGAAGAAATCGTAAAGTTTCAAGAAGAATTAGACACCGATATAGCTACAATATTGGATGTTCCAACCGGATGGAAAGTTTCAAGAAAGCATGCAGAATACACTGTTAACGAGACAATAAGAAGAGCAAAAAAACTGGCAAAAACAAAGACAAGAGAAGACATACTTTGGGTAGGCCCTGTTCAGGGCGGCGAATATTTGGATTTAATTGAAAAGGCAGCCTTCGAAATGAGCAACTTACCCTTTGACATTCATGCTTTGGGAAGCCCGACACAAGTCATGGAGCAATACCGTTTTGACGTGCTTGTGGATATGATTATGACAGCTAAAATGAATTTGCCGCCCGAAAGACCGATACACCTTTTTGGCGCTGGACACCCATTAATGTTTGCTTTGGCAATTGCCTTAGGCTGTGATTTTTTCGATTCTGCTGCTTATGCCCTTTACGCCAAGAAGGATAGGTACATGACGGAATATGGAACCATGCGATTGAGTGAGATGAAATACTTTCCATGTACATGTCCGGTTTGTGTTCAGAGGACGCCCAGCGAAGTTCAAGATGAGTTAGCAGCTGACAGGGCAAGGATTCTAGCCATTCACAACCTCTACGTGTGTATGGCTGAAATAAACCGAGTAAAACAAGCCATAATAGACGGACGTTTATGGGAATATATACGAAGGAAGGCGCAAAGTCATCCAGCGGTTTTTCAAGCATTAAAGAGGCTAAAGAAATATGAAGACTTCTTTGAGGTGCATACGCCATTGACGAAAAAAAGCGGACTCTTCTTTTTCGACTTTGTGGATTTAATTCGTCCAGAAGTAGTGCGACACAGGAAAAGGCTTGAACAGGGATACTCAGCTCCAAAAAACGCGGAGATTTTAGTTTTGTTTCCACAAACAACTGAGAAACCGTTCCATAAATCGAAAAAATTCCGAGAAATTATGAAAAATTTGCGAAAAGACATTCCTAAAAAGTTTAAAAAAATGCATTTTTGTTTTTACGCCGCTCCTTTCGGCATCATTCCAATTGAGCTAGATGAGAGTTACCCCCTCTCACAGTATGAAATCGCTCTTCCATTGGATATGGAAACCAAACTTTATGTGGCTGAACAAGTTGCAAAATACGTAGAGAGATCAAACTATAAGAAAATAGTTTTACTAGAGAGCCGTGAGATATGGGACAAGACAATAACCAAGGCTTGCAGAAAGTCTTGTAAGAAAAAAGGAATTGACCTCAAGGTTTTAGGTAGTGATCGTTGGAAAACCTTCCAGAAGTGGGCAAAGGAATTGGAGAAGAATTAGCGTATGATAAGTGTTGACCTTCACGTTCATACGTTCTATTCCGGGGATGCACATATACCGCCTAAACTTATAGTTGAAGAACTTCATGCTCATCCTTTATTGAAAGCTGCAGCTATAACTGACCATGACACTATACGTGGGTACTTTGAAGTCTGTCGGCTGGCTTCAACGTATAAGGATATTATGGTTATTCCTGGAGTTGAATTAAGCACTTTTGAGGGACACTTAACAGTTCTAGGAGTAACAGAAATTCCCAGTCAACCACTTTCCTTAGAGGAAGCCATTGATTTCACTAGAGCCAACGATGCTGTGATAGTTGTAGCTCACCCATACCGCGTAATGGGGATAGGTGACCTAGCGCGAAACATAGATGCAGACGCTGTCGAGACCTACAACGGACGTTCTGCAAGCCGGGAAAACAAGCTTGCAGAAGAGCTGGCTAGAGTATTGAATCTTCCAGGCGTAGGTGGAAGCGACGCTCATAGAAAAGAACAACTATGGATGGCTTATACGGAAATTGATGCTTCCATGAACGTTGACGATGTTTTAAACGCAATTAAACATGGTAAGGTAAGAGCTGTTATGAGTAAAAGTCGGCAAGTTTATTAGATTGTTAAATGTATTCGAATAATCATTGTTGAATGGTGGACGAATCATTTGGAGATAAGATTCCTTGGAGGTACGCATGAAGTAGGCCGCATAGCCGTTGCGGTGAAAACCAAGAAGACTCAGGTATTACTTGACTATGGGGTTATGATAAACCATGAACCTGGTTTCCCAATGCATGTTCCACCCAAGGATGTGGACGGCATAATTTTAACTCATTGCCACCTAGATCACTCGGGAGCTATCCCTATATTTCACATACATGGGAGAAAGCCTGTTTACCTTACTCGCTTAACCGCGGAGTTAAGCCAGCTCCTCATATCAGACTTTATACATCTTTCAAGCTATTACTTGCCGTTTGAGTATCTTGAATTAAAAACAATGATGCGAAACTGCGTTTATACGAGCTTCGATGAAGAGAAGAAAATAGGTGACGTAAGATTTAGGTTTTTAAACGCAGGGCATGTCCCGGGAAGCGTTCAAGTCCTAGTCGAAGCTGAAGGAAAACGCGTTGTTTACACAAGTGACTTTAACACAGTTAAGACTCAGCTATTGGAAGGCGCATTCAAGGATTATGGTGAAATCAATGCCTTCATCATTGAAAGTACTTATGCTGACGAAGAACATACTAAGCGAGAAAAACTTGAAAAAGAGTTTATTGAAAATGTCACAGAGGTAGTTGAGAGAGGCGGTACAGTGCTCGTCCCAGCCTTCAGTGTTGGACGTTCCCAGGAAATCGCTTGTGTACTAGCGGCACACCATTTTGAATATCCGATAGTGTTGGATGGAATGGCAAGAGAGGCAAGTCGAATAATGATGAATCACACTGAATTTTTCCGTGACCCTAGGCTTTTCATGAACGCTATACATGGAACCTCATGGGTTGAAGGCTGGAGAGACCGAAGAAACGCTGTTAAAAAACCGGGAGTAATAATTTCACCAGCTGGAATGCTGAAGGGAGGACCTTCCGCATTTTACATTTCAAAAGTTGGAAAGAAATCCCGAAACGCTGTTTTCCTTGTCAGCTACCAGATTCCCGGCACGCCAGGACGGGAGCTTCTTGAAAAAGGAATGTGCGTCATCGATGGAAAAGTTCGAAAAGTAAAGGCGGAAGTTAAGCATTTTGACTTTTCTTCCCATTGTGGGGCAAGTGAACTCCGCGAAGCCGTGAAAAACCTTGAGGGAAATCCTATCATCTACGTGGTTCACGGGGCCGAAGGAAACTGTGATAGATTCGCAAAGTGGATAAAGAAAAACGTGGGATTCGAAGCTGTTGCACCCAAGGCTGGCGATGCTTTCACAGTATAGGAAAGGGAAGCAGCAAGAATGAAAATTTATGTTTTAGGAAGCAAACTCGTTTCAGAGTATATTTTGGAAACCATAGTTGAAGGACTCCGCAATGTTTTCCCCAAAGCCAACTTCAGAGTTGAAGCAAAAACGCTGGAAATCCCCTCTCAAGCCTTTAACCAAGACCGTCAACAGTTTCTTTCCACAACCATACTAGCTGAAGCCCATAGATACGCAGAGAAATACGGGCTTACAGTTGCGTTAGGCGTGGTAGATGTAGACCTATATGTTCCACAGTTAAACTTCGTTTTCGGAGAAGCGGAGTGCCCCGGAAAAGCTGCGGTTATATCCACTTTCCGGCTAAGACCTGAATTTTACAATCGTCCACCAAATGAAACAGTGCTTATCGAAAGATGCATAAAAGAAGCTGTACATGAAATAGGACATGCCCTAGGGTTAAGGCACTGCGACAATCCCTTCTGTGTGATGCATTTCTCTAACTCTATCTATGACACAGACGTGAAACAGAAATTTTTCTGTACAAAATGCTACCTCACCATTGAAAAGATATTAAAAGAAAAGGAGTAAGCCTCTTTGACAGAGGAACAATTCAAGGCGAAAACTGTCCATTTAGTGCCTATAGCCGCTAGCTTAGTTGTGGCTTTTCTCTGTGGGTATCTGATATTATATGCGCAAGTTTCAGTTGAGGCAGTTACGCCTTTTCCGGATACCGAGGCAGGCGCTTTTGGAAACGCCCTCTGGTTCGTAGCCTTAGTCTCTGTTGGAGCTTTGTTTATCTACATTTCCCTGCGCTATTTCGGCTTAAGCTTCGTAAGTATTCTAATAGGCTTTGCTTTCACTGCAGCTGTTTTCCTGCTATCTCTTTTCTACATAGACATAATTCTACGTATCATCGGATCTACCGGTTTTGACTTCGAAATTGTGATATTAGCCGCTCTTCTAACCTTTTTTGCTGACTATTGCATTTTTTTAGCCAAAAAACGTGTTTACGGACCAGTCATAGTATGTGTGGGCGGAGCTTTAGGAGCCTTACTCGGAGCTTCCATTCCCACTTTGAGTGCTTTTCTAATTTTAGCTTTTCTTGCGGTCTATGATGTTTTCGCTGTTTTCCACGGGCCAGTAGGAAAAATAGCTAAAGAGGGGTTATCTAGCCTACGGGGAATAAGCCTACCTTTTCGGGAGATAGAAATAGGGCTCGGTGACCTAACCTTCTATGCCTTGTTCGTGGCCCATGCGTTGATCCAGTTTGGACCACTTTCAGCGATTTCCGTTGCTGTAGGGATACTATTTGGATGTTACTTAAGCTTCAAAATGCTTGAGCGGAAAGGATTGTTTCCAGGTTTACCATTCTCTATAGGGTTAGGATTTCTCTTCTTCGCGCTTTCATTGCTGGCTTCGTTGATTTAGATTTCCCTAATTTCACATCGTAATTTCTTAATGACCTCTTCAGCTTTAGCTGGCTCAACTTTTAAAGTATAAAGCATTTTAGAAGTACGCAGTTTGAGCTTAACCACATCCCTTAAACGTTTTATTGCACAATAATGTGCCCTTTCGCTTATAGCGACGAACTCTTCGGGATCAAAGATTTCTTTTGGCATCCATATCACCCTAATGCTCAAACATGAACAACCCAACCTTATTTGATTTTTGGTTTCCGATAGATGGAAACTGAATAGATTTGAATTTGATAGATAATTGTATAAGCTCCTTGCATAAACTTAATTTTTGGGGTAAGTTAGATAAGAGTGTCAGCGAAAGAAAGGGAAATAGTTAAGCTTCTTGCAAAGACTGATCGTGAAGAGAGGTTTTCAGCGATAATTGCTTGTATTCGCCCTGATGTTTTTACGATTCTAGATTTAGGTTGTGGAATTGGCGCTTTAACAACTCGATTAGCTGAGAAGTTTCCTTCAGGACTAATTGTTGGAGTTGATAGATCAAAGTATCTTCTTACTAAGTTGCAAATAAAGAAAAACGTTTTACGAGTGCTAAGTAATATACCTGACGTATCGTTGAAAAGAAATTTCTTCGATCTTGTATTAGCTGTTCAGGTCCTTCATGAGATATTATGTTTTAGAGGTGTTGATGCATTAGTTAAAACATTTAGAAATGTTTTTGATTTGTTAAAGAAAGACGGCGAGTTCATAATCTTCGACCATTTTAATCCAGGGGATGCTTCGATCTCCTTAAAACTTCCTGAGGGATTGTTAGGTAAATTGCATGAATTTCAATCAAAGTTTAAGCTTCGAAGGATAGTTTATGACGATTTAGGCGGGAGTCGAATTAGGATTAGTATGCGTGATTTTTATGATTTTATAACCAAAGTATGGGCTTTGAACTCTGAGCTTGAAGAGGAAGAAATGAGAGAAACTCACACTCCTTTTACTTGTAAGGAACTTGTAGATTTTGTTCAGGAAGCCGGATTCAAAGTGATAAGTGTTACCAGTCTAACGCCCATAGATGAGTATTTGGAGCATTATGGGGTAGTCCTTGAAACTGAGGTACGGCTTCCAAATCGACACGTTTTGTTAAAAGCAAAAAAATGCTAAGAAAGAAAAGACTTTTTGGATGTTAATGCTTTATCTTAAACGTTCCAATATAGATGATGCACCTATTGACGCAAGCACTAGCAATTCAAACGTTTTGTATGCTTCGATCATGTTACGTGAGGTGTACTCTACTTCTAAACCGCTAATCCGTTTAATAGTGGGCAGTAACTCGGCAACATCTGCAAAATGACTTGCAAGAAAAGTGACTTTTAGCCTCACTGGATTTTTTGCAATTAAAGGCTTAACGCTGCGACGTTTACGTTGGGTTATTGCTTTTCTGGTTGCTTTTCGCAAGTCCTTTTCAATCCTTGTGAAACTTTCGCTTCTCGCTGAAAGCCTTCCCAAGGATCGTTTGAGGACTACAGTTTCAGCCCATGGAGCATATTGACTGACATCATCCTTTATAAGCTGAGCGTCTCCAGCAACTAGAACGACAGGAATGGAAAATTCCCCTAAAACATAGGCATTTAATAGAAACTCGCTTACAGCCAACCCGTTTACTTCTACCTTATTAATGCTTCCACCGCTGAAAGTATGATCAAATGTAGATTTTGCTGTTCCGAATTTAGCATGATAGCCAAGAAATAAAGCTATGTTACAATCCTGAGCACCTGAAATCATACATAAGGGCCGAGGGAAACCTCTTACAATCTCAACATATTCGGGCAAATCATCAACTTGAATGTTAACCATAGGCCCATGACTGTCGGCGATAATAACCTTATCGAAGCCGTTCTTGTGTAACTCGTCGGCGACAACCAGTGTGACTTTAGTGGCAACTTTCCTCGCTTCGTTGTATAATGAGCCTTTCAAACTTAAGTGCCCCGGTGCAACAATGTAGGGCATCCCTTCCAAATCAACTGAAATGAAAGCCTTCATAAACTCATATCTGTTGGGTATAGCCTAAAGAGTTTTACTCCAGCATACATGTGATATAAAGAGAAAGCGATCTTTACCATCTGTGAGCTGCAAGCCCTCGGTATTTTAATGACACGATAAAACTAATTTCCGATTAAGCAATGAAGGAAAACTGAACACAATTATGGTTTACGTTAAAATAAGTATTGCAGATTCACAAGTTCTAAAAATATTTTTGCGATATACGGTATCCAAGTAGGTTAACCCGGGAGGAAAACCTATGATTTTCAGAAAAAAGAAAGCAATTGACTGGATCAAAGAGGGAGAAAAGTTTCTTAGGAAAAGGAAGCTGGACAAAGCAATGGAATGTTTTAGAAAAGCCTATGATGAAAGCGATAAAGACAAAAACGGTTTTAGCCCTCAACGGATTAAGGTAATGGCATTAGATAATATGGGAGTGATTTACGCTATTATGGGTAAATACGAAGATGCTTTGGACTGTTTTAATAAAAGTTTGTCATTAATTCTCGCTGAAAAAGGCATTAATAAAGACCCATTATCGGAAGATACTGAAGTTTCGGATGAAGTTTGGTTACAGATAATTCGCGATCCTCTTGCCTACGTATGCTATGGAGATAAGGCCACTGCCTTAAGCGATTTGGCAATGAAGAATGAAGGAGTCAAATTTGATGAACTGATTCATCAATCAAGGAAAATATTTGACAAACTATTGAGGGTTATACCGCCAGGCATACAGCACATGCATATTGCTACACGTCTCGCTCGAGCACGTTATGATCTTATATTCGCAATAGCTCATCGTAAATATCCAGAGGAATTTATTCAAACAGATAAAGGTGTGATATGCCCACTGGATAGGATTAGAGAGGTCTATGAAGAGCTAGGCTATAACAAGAATGAGATTATGTTTGACTTAAAATGTGCAGGATTAAACCAAGAGCCATAGTTCACTTATCATGTTAATTTGAATAGATAAATATGATTAATCGTTAGGTGAAATTTAGATTGACCCTTCATTATACATTTATATCGAAAACGTGAAACCACCTTTTGCTGTTTAATTTACTTGCCAAGAAAATAAGGAGGAATACAGAAGTTGTCATATCAGCCATTACACCTTGCTGCTGGTGTCGTGTACATATTTTTCGGGCTTCTTGGAGGTTTTTACGCTTTAAAGACATTGATAATACTTTATAAAAGCCCGGAGATGCTGAAAACTCAGCGAAAGATTTGGTTACCCATTTTGATTGGAGCACTATTTTTTACAATTGGTGGCATACTTCATCTTGCTGAGCACAGTTTCTACCAAAGTCCAGAGGTAGATTTGCTACATGAGATTGTTATAATTATGGGGCTTTCGTTTTTCATAGCGAGTATTTTACAGTACTCACACTTACAGATAAATTATTACAAACTGAAACGGGAAGGCCTTAAAAGAGTGCAAGCAGAGTGACACTCTGTTTAATTAAAAGAATCTTAACACACTGGTTGAATGAACAAGAACTATACCAAAAATCGTTGAAATCTAGTTAGATATGCATATGCATGTTATATCTGTAAACTTTGAAGCCATGTTTTTCGTAAAATCTTACTGCTTTTTCATTTCCCGACAAAACACTTAGTCTAATTTGCTTGATGCCTTTCTCTTTTAATCTTTTTATGCCTTCCTTTAGAAGCATGGTTCCTATGCCTCGACCTCTGTGTCTAGGCTTAACGTACATTTCATGTATGGTAGCTATCGTTGAAGACGTTTCAAATCTTCCACTAACCCCATAAGCTAAATGAATAAAACCTACTAGTTCTAATCCTTCTTGAGCCACCAAAATATTTGATCGTCCTTCTTCTACTTCCTTTAAAGCAAAGGATAACCAAATTTCAGCGTTCTTAGTTGAAGGAATAATATACCCTTCAATGTCATACATTTCCTTTGTAAGCTTAAGCCAAAAACGTTTCAAATCTTCAGCATCATTTAGAAGGACATCTCTTATCAAAAGCTTCGCGCCAAGGTTCATATTTACACCCTTAAAAAGGGAACATCGTAAAGACATAAATAACTTAACTCCCCATTTCATAAACAAGCGCATTAACTCTAGTCAACTTAAAATAATCAACCGTTCTCCTATCATAGTTAGATTGGTACGGGAAATAGTTCAAACTATGTTTAAATCTTGTTTTTTTGGAACAGAAATCAATTGGCAGATTATACGCGCATTGGTAAGCGGGATATTATCCAGCCAAACCCAGTTCCAGAAATTATGTGTGCCAAAATGATTGAAACCAAAGAGCCAGTGTAAACGAATAGAGTTGCCATTAAGAAACTGAAAGAAATCCACCCCGCTTGCCGCAAGGGTTTTGTCTAAAATTTTTTCAATCATTCTGAAGTTTGGATTAATGAAATGAACAAGCGTATGCGCTCCTGCAGAAATCAAAACAGAGTATGCGACTCCAAGGGGCAATATCAGGGAAATTATCAGTCCACGGAAAAACATTTCCTCAACTATAGCTGCAATAAACATGAAGGGGATCATAGTTTTAAATGCTTTTTTGAGTGTGTAATCCACGGTGTTTTGATTTTACGAGATTCGATAATTGACTGCATTGGATAGTAGGTCAGGGGGATGCCCAACAAGCCAAACATGAGTCCTAACATGAAAGTATCCAGTGTAGGAACAACGAAACCCATTTGCTCTCTGCAGGAACCAAGCCATTCATATGCCTGCAAGATAACCCCTCAACACGGCGTTTATTGTTTTCATATTCTCTGTTTGAAATGGTTAGGTTCCTCTTGTGTCCCACCACTTACCACAATTCCAACATCCATTGTGAAATGAGGGAACACTCAAGTCTCCTCTACCAATTGCTTATAGCAGCAATGGGATAAAATATGTTAACTCCGAATACTTTGAGAAAAGGAAGTCGAAACAAGAATCGAAACATGGAGTAAACTGTGGATGAAGTTCTTTTTGTAAAAAGGGGGGAGGTGGACGGGGCTAGGCACTTGGTGCTCGTCTTCTGAGAAATATTAGTAATACAATGATTATTATCATGAGGCCTATGATGGCTCCGCTTGTGCCTAGAAGCTGCAGATTCATGGTTTCAATTTGTTGCGATAGGGTGTCTACTTCGCTTACTAAGTCATTGTTTTGTTGTGATAGCCCATCGATCCTATCGGTTAAGGTTTGATTCAAGCCTAGGAGTTCTTGATAGAGGGGATCTTCCGTTATAGGCTTGTTCACGGTGACAATTGCGGTAACTTCCTCTGACCATGTGCCAGAGTCATCTTTCACGCTGAAATATATCGTGTGCGTTCCCTCTGACAACGTTGACAGACTGAAGGTTGCAGAAGTGCCTATGGTTCCATCAATAGATGACCGCCATTTGTAGTCGACAACCGAACCATCAGGGTCTGTACCATGACCCACAAAGGAAACTGTTTGCCCACGAGTTGCAGGATTTGGGGTAACAGAGTCTATGAAGGCTATTGGAGGAACGTTCTCAGGTACGGCAACAAAAGCCTCTTCGTTAGTGTTGATATAAGTGCCGTTGGATCCTCCTAAAGCATAGATTCTACCATTTTTGCCTAAAGTTGCACCTAGTTCTTTCCTCGCTGTTGGCATGGTAGACTCTGACCAACTTGGTATGGTCCATGTGTCCGTTTCCGGATCGTAAATTTCAATGGTGTTAAAGAAGGGCCCAAAATTGTTGCCATAGCTGGTTCCTCCGCCGATCACATAAATTTTCTTGTCAGGTCCAAGAACTACACCGAATTCTAGTTTAGGCGATGGCATAGGAGCTTTTTTAATCCACGTATCAGTTGAAGGATCATAAGCTTCCACTACCGATAAAACAGAGCCGTTGTATCCGCCCATAGCGTAAATTAAACCGTCTGGACCCTTAACTACGCCCAGCAGACTTCTTGCTGTAGGCATGTCTGCGCCAGTGGTCCATGTGTCTGTTTTTGGATCGTAGATTTGTGTCTTATTAGTACAAATAGGCGACGGCCAAGTTTCTGGTTCTCCTCCGATTACGTATATTTTCCCGTCGTCACCAGTGGCAGCGCCTGCCATCCAGACGCTTAATGGGATTGAAGTTTTTGTAGACCAAGTGTTCGAGGTAGTATTATAAGCTTGCACAGTGTTAGTATAGCTTGAACCGTTCCATCCGCTAATTACGTAGATTATTCCGTCTAATCCTTTGGCAACAGCGGCTCCTCTAACGGCTTCTGGCATCGACGTCTTTATAGTCCACAAGTCCGTTAAGGGATTATAGGCTTCAACAGAAGAGAAGGGCGCGCCTCCGGCAAATCCGCCCATAACGTAGATTAAGCCATCGTCACCGGTTATAACGGCTGCTTGTCCTCTCGCCGTTACCATAGCAGTTTTGGTTCTCCACAAAAGCGAAGGTTCATCCGCTGCAAGTCCACGCCCAAATAAAGCCGAACTAAATGTCAAAAGACTAACCATCATAGTAATGCACAGAAAGGTGGCTTTTAATCTTGACTTCATTTTAACTTCTCCTATTTACTAAACAAACAACACTGTGTCTTACCTTTTCTTTATAAGAGTTTTGTATCATTGAGCAACTATACTCAAGCTTTCATTTTGAAAGGCTGAAGGGGGATTGTCTAACCTAAAATCTTGTTTTATGAAGTAGCTTGCTTTTTATAATATGGATAGCGCGCAGCTTCTAGGATCTTCTAACTTGTCATTTCAATAGGCTCCCATCGCCATGCCTCTCTCTTCTGGGTGACATAGCCTAGGCTAGGGAGGGAAAGTGAAAGATTGTACCAAGGCCTTCTCGGTAGTAGCCCAACCGAGGAGGAGACGCCTGTGGTTACAACTTGTCGGTGAGCAAAGTCGACGGCCGTGTACCCTTCTGGCTACTCTAGATGGATTTGATGAAGCACCGCATCGGAAAGGTACAGCAGTTGCTTGTTGTCTGAGGTGGTCGAGAGATCTAGTTTAGATTGAATTGGTAGAAGGTTGTTGCGTGCGACTGTGATCAGGAGTTCTTTTATATGCTTAGGAATATCCAGTTCCGTCAGCTTGGGCTCTAGGCCCCAAAAAATCTCACTCGTCTTTCCACATGACATAGCGAGCGTTAGGGAAAGCGGGTCTGCCCTCACTATCGGTATTCTCGCCAATGTGATCTGGATGGCCATGTGAAGGGATGACGGTGTCAATGTCCTTGGGCTTAATTCCTTCGGTCTGCAGGTTAAGAATAAGTTTACCTGTTGTTGGTTCTAGGCTACCGGCACTAGTGTCTACCAACACCAAGTGCTGCCTCGTGTTAATCACTAAGCTAGGGTACGGGCTAATGAATTGTTTCCAATGTTCTGGATTGAGGTTGTGTTTCTTTAGCACTGGTTCTAGGCGTTTTTGGTGCATTGACGGATATAAAAATATGGAGAGAGCGAAGGTAGGTGTGAGTGTCATCATCGACGACAATACATCTGAAAGTTCCTAGCTGAAAGGAAATTTTCGTTACTCGTAGTTATCCTTCCTCATGCTTTGTAGGTACTTAACCGAGGATTTAAAGGTAATTTGTGCAATTTTAGCGCCGGGGAGTAGATCCAAACCTTAGTTTAAATCCTTGTTTTTTATGCGAACATATAAGTAGACAAGGAGTTGATTTCTAGAAGTTTCTTATTGATATATTACTTTAAAATAAAAGGACTATCGTTGTTGCTAGTGCAGGCATCAGAGTCATTATAGCTAGATCCATGTGCCCAGTGATGCGTTTTTGAAAAATTCTCCTCTAAGAATGAATGACAAAATCACATTCTAAAGTAATAATCACCAAAATGATTGTTAGCGCGGAAAGTGCATTGGAATTTAAGGCACTTGAATCGTTCAATCTAAAACCTATTTATAACACTCTACCTATGCACGCGAGAAAAAAGATCCAAGATCCAGGTTCTTTCAAGGAACGCTAGGTAGCTGGTCTTCATCTTGTCCAGGCCAGTAAGGTTCAGAGCCATCTCCATAGACCCAAGCTATTAATCCTTTGAGGTTACGGATAAGTGCTAGGACGAAGTCTGAGCTATAACCCTTATCTGCACCAAACTCTCGGCGTATCCATGTTAGCATGTCGTCGAAGGGAAAAGTGCCAGCTTGATAAAGAGTTTCGCCCTTTTCAAGAGTTAGTTGAAGGGCCTTGCTTATGGCATCCTGCCGTTCATCTGCATTTCGTGGGTAAGGTGGTGTCTGAGTGTTTTTATCTTTACTTTTCGTGTCCATTTTCTATGGGGTCCCACAAACTTCAATTATGTTGCCATCTGGATCCTCAAACTGAAAGCATGCCGTTTCATCTCCAACAAGTCTAGGAGCCTTTTGTAGGAGCTTGACGCCGGCTGTCTTGAGAGACATGAGTTTCAGATGCAGTTTTTTCACAATGTAAGAAAAAGCTTAAACGAACACTCTGATTGTCAACAGCGTAGTGTTTCTTGCCACCTTCCATATAAATGTAGATACTCCCCGACTTGGGATTTAAGAAAGCATAGATTAGGCCCCAAATCTGCGGAGAGCTCAAAACCTAAAACATCCATGTAAAACTTTTTTGCTCTCTGCATGTCAGTAACATAGATAGCCAATGCCCTAATGTTTGTGAACATCAATTTCACCGATTCACGGTTTAGATTCTTTGGATTGAAACAGGAATAAATAGAGTGTTTCCAGCTGGGTCCATCACTTGTCCGGTTACACTCGTTTCGTCCTCATAAACGTGTTCATAGCGAGTGCGAAATCCAGCGGCTTTCAGTTTCTCCCAGATCGTTCTCAGATCTTTCACGGTAACCGTAAAGAAGGGCTCCCAGTTCTCGCCATCATCTGGATTGGAGGGTGACCGAGCCCAACCACGATAGTCGCGCCCTTCCGGTGCGCCTTGCATAAACGCAAACCTGAAACTGGCATCGTTGATATTGCCCTTGTCATTTTTGTAGCTGATCCATCGACCATTCGGATCTACGTTATGTATTTCAAAACCCAATATTTCCTCATAGAATTTTCTAATTCTGCTAAAGGTTGCTGCATCAAAAAACCATATGTATAAGCTTTGGCAAGTCAACCACAGACAGTATTAAACATTTCCTCCATATATGTTTTTTCGAAGGAGTTAAGAGCTTAAGGCGTTCTAACTACGATAAAAAATGTGGAGGCTAGGCTAACATAAACCTCTAATTCATGATTTGGCGCCGGGGGTGGGATTTGAACCCACGCGACCCGTCATGGGTCACAGGCTG